>Ga0307507_10006239_pt1 | contig 18529 bp, 5 predicted proteins | sample 7_EM_MG_FD_207223 | JGI IMG/M metagenome (GOLD analysis project Ga0307507, IMG submission 207223) | Populus trichocarpa ectomycorrhiza microbial communities from riparian zone in the Pacific Northwest, United States - 7_EM | ecosystem: Host-associated > Plants > Roots > Unclassified | place... | reverse complement strand
CAAATAAATAATATTATTTTAGATAATTTAACACAACGACAGTTCTCTTCTACCTGCCTATCTACCAACCTACTTGCCTACCTGCCTATCTACCTACCTACCTACCTACCTACCTGTCTGTCTGTCTGTCTATTTGCCTACCTACCTGCCTACCTATCTGCCTGTCTGCCTATCTGCCTGCCTATCTGCCTGCTACCTACCTACCTGCCTACCTGCCTACCTGTCTGTCTATCTGTCTATCTATCTATCTGCCTACTACCTACCTACCTACCTACCTGTGTTAGTATCTGATTCAATTTAGGAAAGGGGTCAGCCCAATCAAAGGTTCTAATTTAGTAACGGGCCGATATCAAAGCTCTGGTTCAATTCGATCGATTAATTGATTAAATCGTTCGTAGTGTTCGCTGGCTGGTTGTTCAAACGGTCGTCGTCTAGTTCTAGTAACGGTCGTCTAGTTCTGGCGACGGTCGTCTAGTTCTGGCGACGGTTGTCTGGCTCTGGTGACGGTTATCTAGTTCTAGCGACGGTTGTCTAGTTCTAGCAACGGTCCTCTGTTGGCTGCCGTTCTGGTGCCTCCCTAGGTAGGGAGGATGTAAGGAAGGAAGGAAAGGTAAAAATTAAGGTGGCTATATAGGGGGTATACTTGGCAGAGGCACGTGTAGAGGCGATCAGGAATATAGCGGGGACCCGACGCAGAGCCTTCGTACACAGGCCTCGTGGGGCTTATAGCTTGGGGGGGTCACGGAAAAACTCGGGGGGGTTATAAAGTTGAACGGGGTTATAACCTTTCTGACCTTGCTTAGCTTCTAACCCCGCTCAGTTTCTGCATATGCAGCGCATATACAAAATTATTTTTTTATTTTTAAATCGCAGTATTTGATAAATCGTGAATATTATAGAACGCGTGGATTGTATATGCGGGGCATATATATCCTACTAGCTACTAAGGCGAGCTGAGTTATTAAAATATGGCCCGTGTATACGCGTTATATATCTATAACAATAGCGGTTATACTAGAACTTCTCTATAACACCACAGTATACGCTATAAGTATGTACTATATAGCCTATGTATAAGCGCTGCATATGCTAATATCTGGCTAGGGCAATATTAACATCTTAATTTCGCTCTAGTATATGCTTTGCCTATGCTTACTATAAGCAATCTTACAATTATAGACTTTAATAATGTGTAGGTGGCTGGTGCCACTAACCCCAGCGCCTTTAGGTACTACTATAGTAAGTATATGCTTTGTATATGCCTAGAAGAAGCATATATTAATAGAAGTATACAGGCCAACCCTAACCCCAACTAGGTAACACTAGGTTAGTTATAGAGAACGCGCATATAAAGTATATGCTTATAGTAGATAAAGCACGCGCCGTAGCAGCCGTAGTAGGTAGAAGGCGTACGTAAATCTAGAGCTATATACCTATAGTATATGCTAACCTTATACAGCCCTAGCTGTGACGGTCTAGGATAACATAAGTAGGTGCCAGAAAGGCTCCATATAAAGAGTATATATATGCTAAGCGTAAACTAGATCCACCTAACCCTACCTCTATCCTATCTACTATTAACTCTATAGTATAGGTCGCATATCCATACCTTATATATAGCATATGCTAATAACAAATATAGCTGTAACATTGCAGTAAATAGCACGCAGATGTGCGGCTAGGTCTTTATAGCCTAGCTAAGCGTATGTTTCGCATATACACAGCATCTGCGTCTTCTACTAATATAGTTGCAGTACCGCCGCTATGTCCGTAACGAGCATAGCGGTGCCCGTAAGTATTACTGTGTAGTTTAGCGGAGGTATATGCTTATTATATATAGTAACCAACCCTTCTACTACTGTGGTGGTGTAATTTGGCCCCCTAGATTCAACATCTAGATTGGGCGTAGCTTTGGGAGAGCCTAGGCCTTCCACATATTTTATATAGATTGGTCTAGAGCCCTTAGAGTCTTTAACAACTCAAATATAGCTAATAAACAGATAGTTTCTTTCTTTAAATACACTCCTTTCTTCTCTCTCTACAGACTGCGTGCTTATTAACGGCTTTTTACTAAAGGCACTATGACTTCCTATCTACGAGAGCCCGTACCCTCCTACATATTTTATAGCATTCCACATAGGGACGACGGCAAGCTCTTTAGATTAGAAGTCTGGTACTCTATACATAAAAGACGTATAGGAACGATCTAGAACTACAAAGAAACCAACGGACAGAAGGACGTGTAGAGAGGAAGGCAAAAGCACAGACATATTAGCGACTGGTGCGTAGCTACCGCTATAGTAATAAACCGACGACACTTGCCAAGTTCTCCATGCGGGAGCAGGAGGCGGCGAACAGCAATAGGAAGGCGGGTACGTAGTATAGCAAGACAGAGGATAAAAGGAGGGACTATAGTACACCAGGAACAGCAGAGAAAAGTCTTTTATATTTTGTTTACTATATTTGCAACAGTCTACACGATTATTCTTACATTTATAGGAGCAACCTTTAAATTTATAGGAATAATGGCGACAGTACCACTAAAGGGATTATTAGGTATGTTAGGACTATTCTATAATAATAATAAGGGCGCTAGAAAGGGAGAGGAAAGTAAGCAGCCTATTAAACCACAAAGCTCTCTTAAACTAGGGGATATAATACTAGCCCTAACTCCTATAACGTTAGGGACTGATAACCCACAATATACAGAGGATAAGGGCCATGAAGTCCACCTACCTAGTTATAGGGAAACTACAAGTTCATTGCCTTCTAACAGACTATTAATGGCGCGAGATAAGGTATATATTATAGCCCAGCCTATACCCACTCTAGGAACCCCCAGGACTCCTCACTTTACAGGACAAAACGCACCGCAATTTATTAAATAGTATAAGCGACTATATATCCAATACTATGTTATAGACAATAAGAAGTATTAAGGACTCCCAAAGTATTATAATTACTAGATAGGGACCTAGATCCAAAGCCTACCTAAGTTTATAATTAGTAATTAGATAGAACTTGTAAGGAAACTTAGGACAGACTACTAAGGAAGTAACTACTTTTAACAAGTCAAAACAGTAGAATTCTTAGAAGCTTATATACTACAATATAGGAATAATCCACCCAGCAGTATACGCGAGTACTGTAGGCAGTTTACGCTAATCTCCTAAAAGGTTACTAAGGCTGGCAATTTGGACAACTATAAACGGGGGTACTAGTTCGTAAGAGGACTCCTATTTAAATATTAAAGATATGCTATAACTAAAATAGGGGCTAATCCGGATAGACAAGAGTCTTTTAACTTCCATCTACTAAGGAGAACTATAGAAGACAGGCTTAGTTTATATAAAGGCGCAGACCATCTGTTATTAATAAATCCTAAGAAGCAAGGTCTTTATTAGCTAGTTAGACAGTTCCGTAAACAGCAACCAGCCATAGCTAACTAAAGAGATGCTGCCCTTTGGTTACCCATGGTCTCTTAGCTAAGTAAGCCGGCAAGCACCTATTAAACGACCCAGGAAATAGACCTAGAACTAGAGAAACTTACTAGTTAACTCTAGAAGCTTAATCTTGGGAAGGTTAAGTTAGCAGGGGTTATATCTTCAATGCCATTCCTAGATAGGATTCGCTAAGATCTAACGCGGTACACACAGCTCTTAAATAGGGCGTCGGTGCATTAAATATAGACAGGTCCGCAATAGGCACCAAATAGTAACAGAGTACAGCCGTCCTATAAGGGAGCGCCACAAGAACGATACAAGCCGGGCCTAGGGAGGTATAGAGGGCCAGGAAACTTTAGCGCATACTAGGCACAGGCTTAGACGTGCTATAGGTGCGGGGGCCCCTACCATTTTATTAACTAGTGTCTATAGCTCTAGGAATTAGTTCACCGTAGCTTTCTATATATAAATAAAAACAACTAAATCTGCACTAGAATACGTAAGCGCCTAGAAAATATAATTCCGTATTTACCAAGTAACAATCAGATCTAGTTCCTTAAAGACTGGCTAAGGTAGAACGCGAATATTAATCCTAATACCCTAGAAACGGGTATCTAACTAAAGGCGGCTTTAGTAGAGCTTATAGAAGGTAGCGACACTAAAAGTAAAAAGGAACTCGGTAAGTCCTAGAAAGATATATACCAAGTAGAGTTAATATATATAGATTCGGTTGGAGCCGCAACCCAGTCACAGCCTATGCCATAGTTATATAATCTTAGGAAACCGTAAGGGGAAGTAAGGGTGACAAAGCCGCCTCTAAAACCATCTAGTTAGCAACCGGCAGTAGTTTAAAATATACGACTAGGAGGACATATCCAAATCACACTATAGCCCTAGCAGCAAGCTCCTCAACCACCATTAGGCAGTAACGAGGTTAATAAAATAAACTACACTAAATAGCTAAAATAGACAGAGCAGATAGCGGATACAACAATAATAGCTAAGGCACTACAACCAAAGCCAGTTAGGATAATAGATATACTAAAAGGAAACATCCTAAGCCCAACTGTAATGGCAGATAAGATCTTATTAAAAACCATTAAAGTTACTATTAGTGACTGCCTCATATACATGCCTAAAGTCGCAAGATTATTCTTTAAGCCTCTCCCGCCACCCCTTATGGAACCTTACCAACAGAAGTAAGAGGACGTTAAGGCATTAGTATTATTAGCGCACTTAACATTCCATGCTAATTAAGCCAGCTTAATAACTGCTAAAGTAGACCAGATTAAATAAGAAGCAGGATTTATCCAATTCCAAAAACAATACCCAAAAGTTAAAGCGTAGATAGGAGACGGAAGGGCTAAGTATTTAATTAACTCTAGAGCTAAGCTTAACCTTATTAAGGAAAGCGTAGCCCTATGGTATAGCCTGCCAATATTAAGTCTGCCTTTATAGCTACAAGGCGCGCGTCTAACGTCTATAAACGGAACCTAGTCTGAGTTTATTAGGCTAGTATATGCGGTCCCTATAGTAATAGGTGACGTCTTAATATCCACAACGTTTATTACTGTAGGGGAGATGTTATATAAGGTGATACTTAGTGAGCTATAGTTAGTAAGGGCTAGACTGGCAACGAAATAAATAGCAACAGGTTAGGTATCTTATATTATTTAATTAAAAGATAGCAGAGTTAAAACGAAGTTCTTAACATCCTATAAAGATGCGATATTCTTTAAACCAGATAAAGGCATTAATATAGACAACGGTTTGGGAAACGTATAGCTAGTATAATTACTAGGATTATATCTAGGGTTACTTATAACCCAGCGCATCAAAATAAGGAGGACGTTAAGAATAAAGAAAGAGGAAATAAGGTATGGCTCCAATACAAATATTTACCATTTTGGATACCCGCTAGGCAAAGCCATTAGCGGAAAAAAGAATATAATATTAGATAGAGGGAGCTCAACAATAAAATGTTAGGGGAAGTCCTAAGGAAATACTTAAAGAAGAATTAGAAGCTAGTATTTAAAGTAAAAGCTAGGTCCCTTATATATTAAATATTATAGATAATAGATCTATTTACAATGCAAATAAAAGGCTATTAGAGCAAGGCCTAATAAAACGCTATAAGTATAGCAACTGCGTATAAATAAAAGGCAGATAAAGTCCACCCAGTTAATTTATTAATACCAGACGGAACCGTTCTAGGAGGTATAATGGAATGGCGAGAGGTAGCCTTGTGTTAATAAAAGGCGTCCATCTATAGATTGCCTCTTAGTCCATATAATTATTTCCTTAAGCCGCGATATACTAAACTGGCCCATAGTGCACGACTAAAGCCAGAACAATTAGAGCGTATAATTATAGGAGACATTTGGCCAAGAGAACAAGAGATTCTTAAGGCCATATTATTTAACCAAGAAGAGGCGCTAGCATAGGAGTTTTCTAAAATGGGTTAAGTTAGTAGGTGTTGGAATTACAAGGTCATAAGGTCACAGCGGAGGTGTCTTGAGGGTCTATTTGATGATAGAGATGACGCAGACGATGAATATTGATTGATTCGTGATGCAGTAGATGCGGTTGATGTCTATGTAGATTGCATGCAGAGCTTGACCTCGCAATGTGTCCAGAGCTTAGTCAGCACCTCATCGCTAATTTCTGACAGTAGGGATATAACTCTGCTACTAAAGATTAAAACCGTGCCGCATAAAGTATAGCAAGTACTGAACTTTCCTATACCAAGGGCCCTATAAGGAGAGGTAATAAGTATATTACAAAAACAACTAGCTTAAGGGACTCTAGAATATTGCAAAAGCCTATATAGAAATCTATGGTTTCTTATAAGCAAGAAGGAACGCAATAAGTACCAACTAATTAACGCGGCGATAAATATTAACCAAGTAACTATTAGGGACGCAAATTTGCCGCTATATGCTAATGAGTTTTCTAAGGAGTTTACTAGGTATAAGGTTATGTCTCTAGTAGACTTCTTCTCTGGCTATAACCAGTTAGAGCTTAATATAGAAAGTAGAAACCTAATAGCCTTTGCAACACCTCTAGGACTTCTGCAACAAATAACAGTACCTATAGGAGGAATAAATTCAGTTACTTAGTTTGTGAGGACAATTACTAAAATTCTAGAGCACCACATCCTATACCACGCCTTGCCGTTTCTGGATAACATTACAGTAAAGGGCCCACAGACAGTGTATAATAGAGAGGAGAGTCTTCTAGGCGTACATAGATACATTCTAGAACATATTATATAGCTAGACAAAGTACTTATAGATTTAAAACAAGCCAGATATATAATCTTAGGCGCCAAGTCTTATTTCTACAAAGATAAGATTATAGTAGTTGGTTACCGCTATAATGGAAAAGAACGGTATCTAAAGGAGTTAAAGGTCGCGAAGATTATTTACTAAAAGGGCTGCAAAGATATTATATCAGCCCAAGCGTTTCTAGGGGTTTGCGTATATTACTAGATATAGGTAGAGGACTTCGCAATTAAGGCAAAGCCAATCTTCCAACTGCTATAAATGGATGTTCCTTTTATATGGGGCATGGAGTAGATTGCCGCTATAAAGATTCTAAAGCATACACTTACCACCGCGCCCGCATTAGTTCAGCTAGATTATAGTAAGGGGGCTAGGCTAATTATTCTTACTATTAATAGATGCAAGAATAGATAGGGATACAGTCTTATACAACTGGATATACAAGGTCATTGTCACCTATATTAATATAAGAGTGGCATCTAGTCTCAAGCAGAACAAAAATATAACTCAGGAAAGCTTAAGTGTCGGGCATTACTGCATACGCTAAAGAAGTGTCGCGTATATCTATACGGCGTTTAATTTATAGTGGAGACGGATATAAATACCTTGGTCGCATAGCTAAATTATACTGCCACTAATTTACCCGGAGCCTTAATAACAAGATGGCTAGCTTAGATCTAGCTGTGGGACTTCAATATTAGACATATATTAGGGAAGAAGAATAGCCTAGCTAATGGACTTTTATAATAGCTACCTAATAGTAAATAACCTAATGAGCTAACCAAGGATATTAAAGAGTTTATTAACTATAAGCTAAGTGCCTTAGAATACATAGCTAGCCCTCTTAAAATAGAAGCAGGTCTGCCATTAGAAGACTTATATTTGGAGGAATCTTAGAGAATTGCGAAATAGCTAGTAACCTTACGGCGTCTAAAGGAGATAAATACTAAAAAATTTAAAAAGTTTAAGTAGCATGCGCTAAGGTTCCTAGTGCGTAACTAACAGCTCTTCCGCTAATAGTCTAAGAATATACTAATGTAAAGGGTAGTCGATAACAAGACTACTTAGCAGGAGATTATTAAGAGCCTTTATAATTAGAGTGGATATTATAGACAGGAGGGAACGTATCAGAGGGTCTTAAATTGATACTAGTGGCTAGGGCTATGGGATTAAATATCGTGGCATATTAAGTCATGCTTATAGTACTAACAGCGACAGCTAGGACAGGAAGAAGAAGTAATATACCCCACATAGAAGTCCACCTTATAGCAACAAGTAACGGTGGACATTATATTCATGCCGCTAAACCGTCTTAGGTTCCGATACCTGGCTATTGCTTAAGAGTACGTATCTAGATGGGTAGAAGCCTGGGCCCTTTAGAATAAGGATATAAAAAGTATAGCAAAGTTCCTCTACAAAGACGTTATCTGCTGATAGGGAGTATTCGGACAGCTCTCTATAGATAGTAAAGAAGAGAATGCTGATATTACCACTGCGCTCGCGGAGCTCTATAACATTAAGAGGGTTATGGCTTCCGCATATCACCTACAGTCGCAAGGCTTTATAGAGCGAGGTCATAAGCCTATAGTAGACGCTTTAGTAAAGATGGAAGGCTTATAGCTAGACAATCTTTATACAGTCTTATAGACAGATAGAACAACTGTTAAGAGGTCTATAGGAGTGACACTAGCAAGGGTTATATGCGGATATAAGCACGTCCTTTCTATTAAACTCTGCATACCCACCTGGCAGACGCTGCCTTGGGAAACAGTCCGGACCACTATAGAGCTACTAGCACTTTGCGCAAAGCAGTTTAACTAAAGAGACGCAGATATACGAGAAGCTATCGCGCGCATAAAACAACTAAGAGTTATAAATAAAGAGTATTTTAATAACACCCACTGCATTTACCAGGACGGATTTAAGGTTGGAGATATAGTTATGCTCTATAACATACAGCTTAAGCAAGACTATTCTAGCAGTCGTAAGTTGGATCTAAAATGGCTAGGCCCATTCCGCGTACATAAAAGTCACCCTTATAAAGGATGGTACTTAATTGAGGATCTTAATAGCACACCGTTTCGCGATTAAACTCTAGGGAATAGATTAAAGAGGTTCTATTAATAATAAATATCCAAGGTCCGTTAGGAGGACCGGCTTAACCAGTTAGGCGGAACTATACTATAAGAAATAATAGCAGAGCCAGAGCCTAAGGAGGATATTATATAAAATCCACCAGTATCGCAACGCCGCATATTTCAAGAAGTGCGCATTCTAAAAGATTATTTAATAGAACTAAGTACGAAATATTTAACTAAGGGACAGTTAAGTTCTAAGGTAGGGGAGGGGATATAGATAATAGCCGCGCAATCCATTTATTTATTTGCCGTATTTCCTAAAGCTTTTTCTATTACGCTTTCTTATTTGCTTTTTTTAGTTATAGGAATCTAATGCGTGTTAACAGTAAGGTAAGGACAGAAGAATATTTGCATATAACTATCTAGTATTGTTTACTGTAAAGATATCAGTTCCGCTTACCGCCTTTACTAAGCCAATAGCGATTTTCCATCCTGGGGATGGAAAATCATAATTAGTCCATTTAATAATTAGCGCCGGCAGAACTCCACACCACCACCAGATTCGGTAGACTATTTATATTAGGAAACCCTATTAAGAACTTTACCTTTTCGCCCTTAATAAACCTTAAAGATAACCGTAATTAGCTAAAGCACAAACTAAGCAGAATTAACAATAGTATACTTATTATGTCTTCGTCTAGCAGACCACTAGTACTGTATAAAGGAGCTAAGTAACAGATTAATAATGTCCTTGCAGAAGTTAGAGGCTTTATAGTTAATTAGCGTTATATAGTGCTTATCCAAATCTATAACGAGATTCTGCTTAAGAGAGAGAACTACGCAGATACTGCTAGTGTGGTAGTTAATTTCGTTAATTATAATAACGGGTTGCAAGCATCTCTAAAAAAGGACGCGTTCTTAACAATCTTTAAGGATATCTCTAACGTTAGTAAGATGGCAAAAGATTAAAGGAATTAGTGTAATAAAGCTAAAGAAACTATCTAAAAAGCCTAGGAATAGAATGTTCTTAACAGACCGCTAAAATACGCAGTCTCCTACTACTTTCTTTCTACCGCCCAAAAGCTTACCGTCCACCCACTTTATAAAGTAACAGCGCGAGTTAATAAGGCCCTAGTCAAAAGGCTCAATTATCTAGGACATGGCATTAAGAATACTACTTAACTATAGCTAACCGACTTCGCGCTCGCGCCTAAAATGTCAGGAAGAGCGATATTAGATTAGGTAGTAAATAAGCATAGTTTAGGGAGACACTTAACTGGCTTCCTTATTCCAAATAAGGACCTACCGCCAAGAAGTGGAAGACTAACTACCGTAGGACCAGAGGTCACTAATGTTAGAATTAGACAAGTAGGAGAGAGCTTAGCTCTTACACTATAAGCGTATTTATAATATACTTCCGACGTAATAAATCCCTTAGCTTTTTAGCCATTAACACCTATTTAAGGAGGAGGCGTTAGTATTATACCAAGCCCGTCCTAGTAAGGATTGCCTATATTAATAGACTCGCCTTTATTATCCATAAATAAAAGCATTCTTGCGGCTAAAACGCCTATTAGCTCGCCCCTGTAGCTGCCAGTATCCTCTTTAAGGAGGAATCCAAGGAGAGGGCTTACGGTTGCTTATCCAGAAATAGGAGGGCTAAGAGTGGAATCGCTATTTAATAAAAATGTTATTAAGCCAGAAGATAATAAAGAATACATTAAGGAGGCCACAGACGCTATGGCGATACTCCGCGCAAAATAAGGATGTGACTATAAAGACGACGTACTAGCTTATCTTAAGGCGTCCCTAAACCAAACTACCAAAATCAAACTAACTAAGGTTATAAAGCTCTTGCGCAGTTAGTATATGGCGGCTAGTTTAAACCCGGAAATATATAAGGTCTACTAGATGCACACACAAGCCATAGGAGGGTATATGGGTTTAGCAATAAAGGGTCTAAACTATACCGCGCTATATTATAGACTCCGTTTAATATATCACGCTTGCAATTACTTAGGCACTATAAAGATAGACCCTACTACGTACTCCTAGTTCTAAAAAGCTTATAGACCTTTAGTTCCGTCTAACTCCTTAAAACTATACAAGTTTATTTATAACTCGGCACCAAGGTTTTCCTATAATAGGGAGGCTTTACTCGATTAGATACTATCACTAAACAACTAAGATATATAGCAGCGAGAAGGATCCGTGGTTTCGAGCGTGTTTAGGTAGTAGTAGGATTCTAGCATCTTAGCAATGATTAATAAGGAAATGCGTATATACCGCCATTATTAGCGTCTAATTAATAGGCGACTAAATTACGGCTAGTTAAGAATGATGGTCTACGGTCTCTATTAATAGCTAATAAGATAAGACCCTTAGTATTATCGCCTCTATTGCGCTCTTAGACCTAATAGCTGGTGGCAACTCATTTCCTACCCTTATTATACGAAATTCGCGGTTAAAGGAGACTCTACAGCTTTCTGCTATATTAACGTTAATATTCCCTCGCTCCTTAAAAGTGGATACGGTGCTGATATAATCTAAGGGAGCGTTTCTCTGGATAATAAGACTAAGGATAACTATATAATTATCCTTCCCGGCATACATTATTACTTAGAATTGTGGTGGGTAGATTTTAAAGCGCGAGAGTTAGCTAAGGGCAACGGATTCATATATAAAATCTCAGACCATAACTAGACCGCTAAGGATGTAGAGAAATATATAACCAACTAGGTAGCTTAGCTATATAAAAAGGGAGATATACGCATAACCATATCTTACCTTCCTTATAGAGTAAAAGGACCTTTAACTAGGACCCAGCAAACAATGCTACCATAGTTTATTAGTATTTAGGACAATTATAATAACCTTAAGGTCACTAAAGGAGGTACTTAAATAGAGTTAGCAGATGCGCACTAAGACTTAAAAGCGCCACCCTATACGCTATCTAGACATGCCAATCTCTACGGCGCAATTCTATATCGCTTCCCTGCAGCAGTTAAGCTTACGGCTGCTAGCGCTTTATCCGACGCCCTTCTTAGTAAATAACGATGGGATTCTGTAGTAGTAATCCAAGATTATAATCTTCTTCTTACTGGTAACAGGAACGAAGTTATGAAATAGATGCATTCCTATTATCTAAAGGCTGTTAAGAACTATAAGGATGCGTTTTAGCTTATATATACAACTAAAGTAGAGCGCTTTGACAGCCGCTTATATTTCTACTGCGTTGATAATGGAATCGAGCCTTTAACTGTTATGGTAGATCCAAGTAGAGTACCCCCAATTGTTGTAGAAGGATAGAGTTATATAAAGCTACCTAAAGAATTATAGGACAGAACTAAGTAAGTAAAAGGATATAAAAGAGCCATATTATCTAAGAGCCGCTAGTCTAATACATCTTGTACTACTCAGCCAGGCGGACGAGAATAGTCTCGTTTAACCAGAACAGAGTCTCCTCGTTCACCATCTTGGGTTTATAGTAAAGGTAAAGAACGCATACAATTACCTGCTGCGCCTTTGTTTTAAAGATAAGGAGTTTTAGAATTTCGGAAGTCATTAGGGGACAACGACTTAGGTAGGGGAGGTATATAGTGGTGTGATTTGGCCCCCTGGATTCAATATCTAAATTAGGCGTAGCTTCGGGAGAGCCTAGACCTTCTATATATTTTATATAGATTGGTCTAGAGCCCTTAGAGTCTTTAATAACTTAGACATAGCCAACAGACAGATAGTTTCTTTCTTTAAATACACTCCTTTCTTCTCTCTCTACAGACTGTGTGCTTATTGACGGCTTCTCACTAAAGGCACCGTGACTTCCTATCTACGAGAGCCCGTACCCTCCCACACTACTAACACATCGGCTGCGGAGTTAATTGTAGGGGAGAAGTATATGCCTAGTATATGCTATATATATGCAACGCTAATATAACGTAGCGCTCTAAAGCGTTTTGTTCTCTCTAGTGGCTAGCGGGATGCTAGATACCTGTATAAGCCCAGGTAGGTTATATACATATAATACATATGCAGTACTAACACTGCATATAGCCGTGGCCCTTTAGGGTTAAGAATTTCGGAGTACGCGGACGCCTATACTCTGTTTGTGTATGCTTACCCTATACCTAGTATATGTCTAGCCTAAGCTAACTAGATGCAGTGCCTAGGACTAGGGGTTTGCCACCTAATTTGGTAGGCAATTTCATTGTGAGGTAAAAGTATTAGTTTCGCTTCTATATATACGCGCTATACCCTAATATATCTATCTATCTATCTATTTATCTATATACTTATTCCCCCTAAGTTTAATTTTAGACCTAAGGGTACTTATAGGCCTAAGGGTAGCGTGTGGGAGGAATAAGTATGGCTACTACTAGGGCTACTACCTGATTTGGAAATAAACGCTTATCTCTATATCTAGGAGACTGGTAAAGTCTGACTTTATATAGGCCCTATATATATATTACTAAAACCACCACTTGGTTATATTGCTAGCTTATACGTGTATATACTTTATATATGCAAACCCACAATGTCTTCTACTAACTATAGGTTAACACGTGCTTATGCTAGGCGTATACTAATAAGAAAGAAACAGTGTGTTAGCCTATTTACCCCCTCTACTGGCTTAAAACGTAGGGTTAGTATTTTACCTATATATATTTAGCATACGCTAACTATGTGTATAGCACGGCCCGACCCTACTGGGTAACCGCAAGGAGTCCCCCTTGCCGTTTACCCGCTACTAAAGGGGTAAGCTTACCTTGCATATTCCCTGTATATATATAGCTAATGTTTAGCACTAGTGAGCAGAAAGACAACGAGCTGTTATAGTAGAGGTAAGAGCTCTAGTAAGTTTAGTTCCTTCTATTATATACATTATACTTATGCTTTGTATAAGCTATAGGTGGAACTTGCTATTTAACCCACTATGCTCGCCTAAGTATTAAACTATAAGTCCTAGTATATGCTGGGCCTGCATGCTATATGCGCAGCGTGCAGTACGCATTGTTAGAGTTTTGGTAAGGTTTATTTAGTAGATAGGCTAGGCATATACCCAATATAGGGCGTAGGGCGGAAGGCCCACATTAATTAATTCTTTATTTATTATGGAACTCTACATAATACTTTCTATGTATATACCATGCATATGCGCCCTATATACTAATATTATATTCCTACGCCTACTTCTTAAGCTCTGCTAGTTCTTTTGCTCTATTATATACGTCTTTAGCTTGTTTTAATTTGTTAATTCGTTGCTCTATATTTTCTATATATAGTGTATATGCCTCCTTTTCTAGCTTATTTGTAGATAGGTAAGACCTATGCCTCTTACCCATAGTCTGGGGTGTTTAATTTCGCAATAGTGGTAGTGGCATCTTTACTGTATATGTGGTGGATATGCGTAACGTATCTAATAGTAATACAATATTATTATCTACTGTACTTATCTGTAAGATAATCTGGCCACTAGATATAGTAGGCCTAGGGGTATTAAATAGGTTCTAAGGATTCTAAGGAAAATTGAGCCTAGGATTTCTAGCTCGCCGCTTAGCTAATTTTTGCTGCTTCTGCGCTGCTTAAGCTTAGTATATACTTTGCATATATAGTATATATGTATATATTGTTTCTGTAGCTGTACTGCTATCCGCTTTAAGTTACTATAATTTTTCTATATATTATCTATTCCCGTTTCTTTATATAGCTCTTGTAGATCGAATATTTCTTATATATAGAGTTTAAGCCTATACTAAAATATTAGAATATGTAGTGTATATATAGAACGTATACCTTTACTGGAGTACTGCGGTAAGCACGCATAATTTTTGACCAGTAAAGTTATTATTTTAAAAGTGACTACTTTTATCAAGTCTAGTATGCTTCCGTGTATATACCCACTACTTATAAGGGACCTTTAACTTTTCCTTTATAAGCCTAGCTAGTATCTATATTTTCTTCTTATTGTTTATCTAAGATGTAAGCTCCGGATGTAGTGTGCATATACTTTATATACGTACTATTAGTTTCTGCTTTATCTCCGCTTCCTATATCTGCTCTATAATATATCTTGCTTTATAAGTTAGAAAGCACTTTGCAAAGTTTTATTTAATGTATACTAGGCAGAATATAAGTATATACTAAAGGTGTTTATCCTATTTACAGGATAGGTTAATTATATATAGGTAATCTCCAAAGCCTATATATTATAAGTATATATAGAGTATATATAGAGTATATACAAAGCGTATATAGAATATATACTTACCACTAGCTTATTTCTTATATATATTAACTATAGTAGTGCGAAGTCCAGTTCCGTGGATATGCGTAAATTGTATAGATAATCGAGTAGTATTACCTAAAACCTTAAATACTAGCTGAAACATCTTTATATACGTAGCACGTGTTTCTAGGTTAAGAAAGGCGTATACCCAAACCTTGATTTCTATTGTAAGTGTTTAGCTTATGCATAGCATATGCGTGGTATAGGGTATATATACATTTGGAATTCTTGTCCTATCCTATAATTAAGAATATATTTGTTTTACCTTAAACCATCTTAAATGATAGGTCCATTTTGATATATATTACGCGTTAGAATGCCTTAGCTTGCGTATATATACAGCATACAATAAGGAAATGCTTATTATTAAAGTTATAAATTGCCCGAATCCATTGCTCGGTGTTCTCTTTATATTGATTAATAGAGAACTTATATAGTACACCTGCTACGCTTAGCCTCTGTATATACTTAGCGTGTGTTTAACCTATACTTACTTATATATGCCATCCCCTTTAGGAACTGTAGTAGCCTTTCCTTTTAAATTAGAGCAGTAATTCGATCCTTAATATTAAGACTACTATATACCGTACATAGTGTCTACGTCCTATACTTCTTACATAAAATATAGTACTGCGGCGATAGGATAAATCGACCTATAGAATGGTAAGTAGTTTTATTTATATATACTATATATATATGGAGTGTATGTGTAGTAAGGCTTAGGACATCCACCTACTTTATTGCTTTAACTATATTATTAGTAAGGTCGACTGGTAGCTTTATTAGATATAGTGGATAATATATATAAGAATTCCGTGTAATAAGGCAAATATAAGGATACCGTGCCATATTAACAGGAATATAGCAATCTAACTATGCACCGTATATTCGGCCCACTACCCTACCTTAGCCTTGCGGGTGGTTGAATCCTACGTAGACTTAGCATATATATAGCGTATGCACGACGTATATATTATATACCACAATATTTTCGCTTTAACGTTGCATATCCAATATAGGTATATTCTCGTTTAACTTCCTAAACTCTATGTTTAATAAGTAAATAAAGGTATTGAATATTTACCCAGGCAGTTGTTGATAATAAAGGCCAGGCAGTATGCTATAGTTTAGTATTACTGCTGCTGGAACAACTAATAAACTCTACCTGTATATAATAAGCATATATTGCGCATATGCGGACTATATACGGGCTATATGCGTACTTTATGCCGAAAAAACATTGTTAGTCTGCTTTTACTATATACACATTCTTATGTACTAGGGTGGATACACTGCCGCTATAATTATAGAACACCGTGGTAGTAGCTGTATATTATAAGTATATGCCTAATATATATAGATAATGCTTACCTCTCTGTGCTTTATTTAAGCTTTTCATTAATCTCTACTGCCTGGTATGGACGACTACTACGCTTTTAGAGGTTATTAATTGATTTGGGCTTAACCCTATTATATGCCAAGCATATGCTTAGCATATCCTTATAGGCGTACTCGTAGTGTCTAATGCCGCTATATTTAAACGCTTAATGAAATGCTTTTCTATTCTCCCAATTATTGTTTTCTCTAAGAAGCTGTAGTTGTGTAATCTTAGGGTTACCAGTTTAATGGAATAAGAATTGAATCTGCTAGATGTATAAGTATAGTATATGCTCTATATGTGTATTGCTTACCTTTAATATATACCGATTAATAACCTTATATACTGTTTTTTTATCTGCATCTATAGACAGCAGAGGTGTTGCTTTATAGATAAAGTATGTAATTCCTTCTTTTCTGGTTGCTGGATATTCTGGTATTATAATATAGTCTATTGCCTTTTAGATAATAACTTAATGCTTACTATTAGAGCTAATAAGTGCTCTATAGTCTTGGAGTGTGCCCTGGCTATTCTAAGCATATGTATAGCATATATATGAAGTTGTATATAGTGTTACCTTGGAGAGACCTATATGAAATAGAAGCCGCTGTTACGTATTATCTTGGCCCTTACCCTCCTTACCCTCCTTATTCTCCTTATTCTCCTTATTCTCCTTATTCTCCTTATTCTCCTTATTCTCCTTATTCTCCTTATTCTCCTTATTCTCCTTATCTTTAATACTCTCCCTGCTGATTATATTATCTTGAGAACTATTGTCTTTGTATTTAATATTAGGTACGCTCTGGAATACCTGTGTATACTTAGCATATACGTAGCATATAGTTGTCCATACTAACTGGTAGGCCGTTTAACCATCCTACTATGCTCTCGTTTGCCTTAGTATAGTTTTCACTTATTATTAGTATAGCGAGATACGTGTAAATTCGCGTATATATATGTGTGTATGTATATGTGTATATCTAAGTGCCTGTGTGCGTATACGTAGCATATGCCCTAGATATTTTGGTTTATATAGTTGCTTAAGTTAAATATAGCTACCAATGCGCGTTCTATATGGCTAAAAGTGTGACCCCGCCGACCTTTTACCGGCGCTCTATCGGTGACCCTGTTTAGCTTTCGCCAACCCTATTGGTGACCCCGTTCAACTTTTCCGTGACCCCTGCGAGCTGCACCCCCGGCCTCGTGCAGAGCTTCCGTACGTAGAGCTTTATGCAGAGCCTCGTGCAGAGCCTCTATATATAGAGCTTTGTGTAGAGCCTCGTGTAGAGCCTCGTGTAGTATCACAGTACGACTATTAAGGTACGAGGTACGAGATGACCGTATATGATTGACAAACGATATCGTGTAAAGAGCTATATACAGGAGGTAAGGTAAGATATATATACGCGTACGCATAGGGTCAGTACTCAGGGGTTAGGTCTGTGCTCGTGTCATAACAACGCCGAGTCACAACAACGCGTTAGGTCAGTGCCGTAATATATAGAGCCTTATGCAAAGCTTCGTATAGAGCTTCGTGCAGAGCTTCGTGCAGAGCTTCGTGCAGAGCTTCGTGCAGAGCTTCATATAGAGCTTTGTGCAAAGCTTTGTGTAGAGCTTCGTGCAGAGCTTCGTGTAGAGCTTCGTGCAGAGCTTCGTGCAGAGCTTCGTGTAGAGCTTCGTGCAGAGCTTCGTGTAGAGCTTCGTGTAGAGCTTCGTGCAGAGCTTCGTGTAGAGCTTCGTGCAGAGCTTCGTGTAGAGCTTCGTGCAGAGCTTCGTGCAGAGCTTCATGTAGAGCTTCGTGCAGAGCTTCGTGCAGAGCTTCGTATAGAGCTTCGTGCAGAGCTTCGTGTAGAGCTTCATGCAGAGCTTTGTGTATAGCTTCGTGCAGAGCTTCGTGCAGAGCTTTATGCAGAGCTTCGTGTAGAGCTTTATACAGAGCTTTAGGGGTAGTAATTTTAATATTTATTAATAAAGTATATATAAAATATAAAAATATAAAAATTATTAAAATTATAAAATTATACTTTTATGCATGCTTACTAATATTAATAAGTATATAT
>Ga0307507_10006238_pt1 | contig 18530 bp, 6 predicted proteins | sample 7_EM_MG_FD_207223 | JGI IMG/M metagenome (GOLD analysis project Ga0307507, IMG submission 207223) | Populus trichocarpa ectomycorrhiza microbial communities from riparian zone in the Pacific Northwest, United States - 7_EM | ecosystem: Host-associated > Plants > Roots > Unclassified | place... | reverse complement strand
AAGTTTGTTAATTATTAGTTAATGAATAGTTATTTAAATTATGTATGGATTTTTATTTGAACCATGTATTTTAAGGTGCTTGAATTATGAATGGATTTTTATTTGAAGCATGTATTAACCATGTATTTTAAGGTGCTTGAACTATGTATGGATTTTTATTTGAAGCATATATTTTAAGGTGCTATGAATTTTTATTTGAAACATAATTTTTTTTTAATATATTTTAAAATTCCTTACGATTTTACGATTTTACGATCCGTTTTTATGATCCGAGTTTGGTTTGCATGTTCCGTGCCGTGTCAAAATCGCGATTTTGACAACCTTGGCTGTGACCACCTAACTATACCATCAATCTCTAAAAATGGATACATGTGATATTGTGCTGAAAGTGTAATAGCATCGTCTTGTCCATTACAAGCTTGTTAAGGCAAATATATTAGGAATGGTAGCAAAGATACATGATGCTTGAGAGTACAATGAGCTTGTCCATGTGCATCTCTTTGTGCTTAAAGGAACGTAATCCCGAAATGAATTAAATAACAACCTCATAAATCAAATGAAATGTAAGTGTCTAATATTCTATGCTTAAGAAAGATACATTATTTTAAAAGATACATTGTTTTAGGAAATGTCAAGTAAAAAGAAAGTAAATGGTAAAAGAAAAATAAATAAACTGAAATGTAAAAGAATGCAGCAAAACAACAATAAAAAAAAATGATATCATCGTATGCATGGTTCTTTCTGAGCAAGTTTCTGGCAAACTTCTGAGTTCAATCATAGCTACACAGCTGAGTTCAATCAGAGTTGCTCAATATATTGGATTAGCTACGCAATGTTAGCGGGAAAAGGAACATCTTATATGGCATTGCTGTATGCTATAAGGATCAAGCCACGATCGATTAAAATGATGATTACAAGCCCCAAAGGAGTACCTAGGCACTTGAAAGACATTCATATGCGTTTGGTAATGGAAAGAACTGCCTTCAAATAGCTTCACAGCTTCGTGGGTTTGTGCCTAAGAAATTACAAGGCATGTTAGAGTGAAAGTGAAGCAGATATTATTTAAGAACCATCAACAGTAACTTTTAATGTAGAAGGAGCTGTTCGATTACCTTGGAAAATATTAGAAGCTTACTTTCAGAAAAGAAGCGCTTCTAAGAAAGTAATTCAAGACATGGGCAGGTAGAGTGACATCCTTGTGGTCGGTTTTCAACTTCAGATACTTCAAATTAGAAAATGGCGAAGGATGTTTATCTAGAGCAGCCGGAACCTCGGAGAGAATCTGGAAACACAAAAATTTCATATAAAATGAAACCAGATCAAAGGATGCTCAACTAAGAAAGAAACCTTAGAGAAAAACAATGAAATTAGCACTTTAGTTATTCAGTGAGCAACAAATTCAAGGTTATAAAATAACAATCTCATCATGAAATCTGATGTCGATAGATGATCATGATAACCAGTTAAACAGTAGTTGGATATAGCTGAAGAAAAAGCTGTCTTTACATGTTGACTAAGAGCGTGTTTGGCAGTGTGGTTGCGGGTGCTTTTCAAATAATTTTTCGTGCCAAAATGCATGCCAATGATGTTTTTTCATTTTTTAAAAATCATTTTTGACATCAGCACATCAAAACGATCCAAAACATACAAACCATATTAAATTTTAGTAAAAAAAAAAAAAATTCAAAATTTTTGGGAACGCCGCCGCAGCCGCGTTCCCAAACGTTCCCTAAGTCTGTCCGGTAGTTATTAATGATATACAGACTTGTTCTCGCATGAAAGTCAGCAGCAGAACAAGAATATAGAGGATTTGATATTTCACCAAATGAAACTACTGTAGAAATTCTTTTAGGTATCTCCAACAAAAAATAATAATTTAGTCATGGGTAAAATATGTGTGCAGCGAGAACAGACATATTCTTTTAGTAGCTTGTAACACCACTTGAAAGTGATACATACAGAAAATTAATAATCTGTTAGTGACACTCCACAATACTTGAAACCAAAAATTGCACCATAAGAAAATCCAGTTTTATCAAATATCAAAGTAGTGCAAGCCAATCAATCAAAGCCAGTATCTGTAAACTTGAAAGGAAAAGATAGCTATAAAAGATGCATGGAATGTAAAATTCAATTATTCAAGGATATGTCACATTTCAGCATTACACTTGGAGGAGGGTCAACCAAATTACGGAGCAAACTCATAGCATTAGAAAAGTACAAATTAAATGTCAAAAAAGCTTATGTCATCACATGCAGAATTTAACACTCACTAATAGTTAAGATTACAGAGTTGCAAGAATATGAACCAAACCCCTCCCTACTTCAACCCCCCGACACACAAATCCTAAAGAGTTGTTATCAAACACACATGGGCTAAAGCACAAGCGAGTGACCACACACAAAATCCTAAAATTCTTTCATGCAGTAAAGAGAATATCTTTCGCCTCTTCAATATAAAACATAAAAGGAGGCATTTGTCAACTAAATTGGTGGCACTCTAGAGAATGAAGTGGTTGTTAATGTGCTAGGAACTTTATGAAAGGTCAGCAAGACAAATCTAAATGAATGCACACAAAGAAAATCATTTTCTTAAAGATGGTCATGCAAATTAAGAATTTAACCTTCTGCATACATCTTCAAAGCAACAAAAATGGCAAGATTCACAATATTTGTAATGTTTACATGCCATATGAACTTGCAGCCTTGTACCACAAACTTTAACAAATAAATCTCTTAAATGGTAGAATGTTTTAAAAAACGCACCTCAATGATATTCATGGATAATGTCAAAGATTTTGCACTGCAGAACTGATGAAGCATCTTGATGAGATTGAGACCAAGCCCCTGCTCGGTTTCATCTTCTTCTGAAATGTATTCATCTTCAACTACATAGAATGGATAGTTATGACTGTGTTGGTATCTCTGCAAGACTACATTTACATCATCCAAAGAGGTAAGATTCACTTCAGACCAAAACAAAGGAGTGTTCCCATAAAACTTGAAACTGGTAAGCTTAGGAGCAAATAACATAACCTTGCATCCACGCATAATTCTACCATATCTCCAATTCAAAATTTCCAAGCTTTTCAGATTAAGAGCATGAATATTGAAATTTTCAATCGTGTTTAAGTATATATCTTCAATTTTCAGATTTTCAAGATTTGGGCAAGTTGAGAAAATCTTCCCATCAAAATTCCGAGCCCCACCAAGATGCAATGTCTTCAGAGACTGCAACCCCAAAGATTTTGGCAAAGCTATGCCACCGTCAACTTTCAATTTTAGGCTTCTCAATGATTCACAGTCAAAGAAACAACGAGGCAACACAATTGGCATATCCCAATGAGCAGTATTTACAGATATCTCTTCCACATGATGTTTAACTGCATAATATATCAACGATTCCACCAAACTACATCGAGTATCACGAAGTATATCTAAGGAAATCTTAACAGCCTTAAGGTTATGGCGACGTACTAAAACATGATAGATAAAGTCAGTGAAATTGTTCACCTCATCGTCATAATAATCTGAATTGATTAAGGATGAAAATGTCTCAAAATTGAAGTCGAGATAGGGATGAGATTTCCACACATTCATCCATCTTTTGGACAAAACACAGGTTTGAACAACTTGCACTGCGTCCACAAAAGATAAAATGTGATGGAGAAGTACATTTGGTAGCGTGCTGATCCTGTCTTCATTGTTGTTCAGTGATGACCTCTTCCTAGTCCTTGGTTCCCCTGTTGGTTCTTGGTTGTTTTGAGGTTGTCTATCCGGTTCCAGTATGATTATTTCCATTGTTAATGTGGAGAGACAAGGAGATACCTATTGATTGAGAACTGCAAATTCCACAACAAAAAGTAAACAAGGAAGGAATGTTACGAAGTCATTGAAATTTGAAAAAGAGTTATAATTACAGTGCAGCATCCTATATTTCAAATTAACCATCACACTAAATTTTCTTGTAATTGTACTATCCAGCTATAATTATACTGCCAATATAATCTCTTGATTGGCTTAAAAATGAATTTGTTAATTTTCAGAGACTATTTTATTATTAGCATATGTACCAAAACGTTATTTATAATAATACAGCATTTCATGCCAAAGTATATCTTTAAGAATTTTGATTCACCTTATAAACAAAATTTAATATAAAAAGTTTCATGAGAAAAAATGAAAAGAAAAGGGTATACAATTTGGATATCATAAACACAACTTCGTATTTTTCTATCTTTTCGTTCAAAAAAAAAAAAAACTCTAGGATCAATATTACTATTATATTAAAAAATTAACATATATTATTTCGATTATAATATAATTTGTCATTTTTTTCTAGATAATGAATTCAAATGAGATTACGGGGTTAAAAAAACCTGATTAAAATCTATTGTTTTGAATCAATGACCTATGTCAAATTGTTTTTGGAAGAAAAAATCTTATGCTTTGCTTGGATTAAAAGTGAGTGGAAATAAAAGGAATAAAAAAAGTAAACTTCGTTGTGTGTTAAAACGATACTCAAAATCTTCCAGTTTATGTAGATACCAATGAACACATCTATCTATCTATCCATAGGCAACAACCAACAAACCCCAATCTATTACAGGCTTAAACAGTATGTGCTGAATGAATTTATTGCATACCCATTTGAATTAAAAGGGTTTTAAGGATACCCACCTGAGAATTTCGCCGGAGACGCGACAGTTGAGGGGAATTTGAGGGATTCGTATTTGTTTGTTTTGGTGAGGAAGTGTTGAAGTCGGCGGCTTTTCACTCGCCGTTTGGAGCGTATACAAGGGATCAGGGACGGGTGGTAGAAAGTTAATGGTTAACTAACTACAAATGCATCCCTCTCCTATAAATTATATTTTCAATCAATTTCTCAAAGTTCAAAATACGGCAATGTTACCTTAAAACCAATCACATTCCCTTCTATGTTTTCCCGCAATTGCTTTTTTATTAGGCAAGAATATATTCGTTAAGCGGTTTCCTTGCATTTTCCATTATTTACCCAAGAAGCATAGTAATACCAATTAGCAAATGAGATATACATTCTAGGATTTTTGTTTTTTTTTTTAATTAATATGGGTACTTGATACAGCTTACATGCATTTTTATTAATCTCACGACCTCTAAAATTAACAATTATATAAGCTTTCAATGATCCTAAAATTTATGAGATTCGAACTGATAATCTTTAGAGAGCAAACCTAAAACTTGATTAGTTGAGCTATATTTTCAGAGTTATTTTTATTATTTTTATTTCTATCTAATTAACATTAGCCTTTAATATTGGCATCATTAATAATGGAATATATGAATTTGGTTAGCAGTACAAAAGACAACATGTAAAAAATAATCATTATTCATGCATTTGATATTAATTATAGATAAAAGGATCTAATTTGATATAAAAAAAAAAACTAAGTCTCTGGAGGGAAGAGGTAAAGGAATTAGGCGCTAAGACCGACGGGAGGAGAAAAAAAAATAAAATAAAAAAGAGTGGTCACCAGAACCATGTCGGACATGACTAACCTTCATGCTCTGCCCTCTAAGAAAAGCCCTTTTGGAAATGATTTCGAAGATACTTAGAAAGGCAGTCATTAGATCTCATGGGATGTTAAACATGCCTCTCTACTGCGATGAGCTTCCTCACAAGCTAGTGCATACGTTACAAACACCTTGATTTTTTTTTAATTTCATAATTGATTATTTAATAACTCTTTAATTTTGTTCTGCATCTCATCCCACCTGAATCTAATGAAAGCTCTACTAGAAAAAAAAATGAAAAAAAAAATCTAACCAGATTAGTGATCCAAGTCAATATAATATATTATTATTTTTTCATTTCACTCTATAAATTTTTTTTATCCTTGAATAGTTTATTATTTTGCATTTTAGCATGATGGGGTTAGGCATATATTAAATGACAACAACTTGATAATTTTTTAAGAGTTAAATCAGCTAGATAACCAGGTCAAGTTTAAGTCTACAAGGTTAAATCAAACACAATTGAATCTGAAACTTAAATCATCTAAGACATCATGTCGGCGTAAAATCAATAAAAACAATTTTATCTTGACTATGTTGTTTTTTTTTTTAAATATAAATGAACAAACTTGATCTCATAAAAATATCGGCTCCAGTAAAATCTAATATATTCACCATCAACCACGAGGGCAAGTATTTAAGCTTCATGTTATTTTAAAAAAAAAAAAAACAAATAAAGACCCCAACCTAAAAGCAAGTGTCGATTAGGTCTGGCAACTTCACATGATATTTATAATAAAATCATATGAAAATGACAAAAACACTCTTGCCTGCAATCTTATTTCTGTTGAAACCCAAGAATAATTTTGTATTTAAACTGTTTCATGTGAACCCAAGTCATTCCCAAGTGATTGGTCCGGCAAACCATGCCTATCAATATTGCTAATAAAATTTAGAAAAACCAGCTGAAGTTATGATTAAGAGAACGTTGACCGAAGCAAAAACAATTGTACAGATGAAGCAAATTTTGGTGAATATGGGCAACTATATATCAGTGTGTGAAAGGGGTTCACAATGCAAAGAAATTGCAAGAACAAAAGCTTATATAATTTGAGAGAATGTATTATTTGATTGATCATTCTTAAAGAGCTAGCTAGGCAACACCTGTATTCTTGAATTTAGCAACAACAAAAAGCATTACAAAAGAAAAGCATTCGGCAAACAAACAACAAAACGATGCCTCATCAATGGCAAAGAGTAATGGTGCATTGCAAGAGAGCCAAGTAAATTCTTGCTGTAGCAGTCAAAAGAGGCTCGTAAATGTAGCTGGAGAACAGGTTATTAAGCTGTTGCACGCACAAAAAGCAAGTGCAATCCTATTGATGGAGAATCCCTGCAAATGAAAAGGCAACCATTAGTGGTAGAGATTAAATGAATGGAAAAGGTGGGATGCGATGAAGAAGGGTAGGTAAAGGTGAATCTAATGTGTTGAGGTTGAAGAAAAGAGAGAGAAATGAAGCCAGAAAGCACTTGTAAGTGATCTTACACTGACAGAGATGGAACATTAAGAAAATATTAAATTAATTAAGAGCCAATAATGTTTCTAAATGTGCCTTGCACCCATTGTGTAGAATAATTTCCGATCAGTTTATTTTTTGGTGTCTAAGTAATGGCAACAGAGTTAATTAGTCATGGCATTCACATCATTAAAACTTGCTGAATCTCAAGTATTAATTCTGTGGCACCTTAAGATGAAGTTAGGCGCTTTGGCCTGGTATGGTTGGGAAAACTTGCTGAATCTCTGGTATTAATTCTGAGGCTCAAAGCATGTGGATCTGGCAAGTTGTTTAGGTATGGCATACACGTTATGTTTTTATAAAATCTAAGCTATTTTTTTATTTTTTTTAAGATTAAAAGTGTTATTTTATTATATATGAAAATTGAAAAAACTTGAAATATTCTTGTCCAACAGCCTATCTTTTTTATCCAAAAAAAACCCTTGGACAACAGTTTTAAATTTTATTGACTTTAGAGATAAAAAAAATGCTTTAATTGTGTTAAAATTAGAAAATATATATATACCCCCAAACAATCTTCTAATAACCACCAAGCGAGAAGAAAATACCTACATACCCCTAAAATGAAGGCTTAAATTTAAGTCACTAAAGAGTAAAAGGGTAAGGTCTGGCAAACAAAGATATGACAATTGTGCATTTTAGCTATCATGAAATAGAAAAGAAAGAAAAAAAACACAAATAATCAATCACCAGCAACAACCTAACCATTATATGTTTACACACGCCGCATCATATAGAAGAGAGCACAATTGCGCATCTAGTTAAACAGGAAACAACCAGATTTGACCACCATGAAGCGTCTCACGCGCCTCCTTAGTGGCATGGGCACCGTCCACTCACTAAGACATGTGAAACACGCGCTAGTAGCTTTTCAATTAAGAAAATAAAAAATACAACGAAAAAAATACTAAAACGTCCACATGGTCCTCTTAATTACACAAAATACCTACGTAAAAATACCAAAATACCCCAAAAAACAAAGCTTTTTTTTTTGTCTTTTTTGAGGTTAAAAGCGTTATTTTTTTGTATATAAAAATTGAAAAAAACCCAAAATACCCTTATCCACCAGCCCATTATTTTTTGATCTTAGAGATAAAGAAATATTTTTACTATTATAAATATTAAAAAAAGCCAAGAAAACCCTTGGTCAATATTTCTAAATTTTATTGACTCTAAAGCCCCATTTGTTTGCTGGAAAGTAGTTTCTTTTTAGAAAGTGAATTCCGAAAAAGTAAATTATTTTCCGATGTTTGGTAGTGTAATGAAAAATAAGTTGGAAAACACTTTCCAGTGTTTGGTTATGTCATGAAAAATGAGCTGGAAAATAACTTATTAATGTTTTATTTTTTTTTCAAGTTTATTAAAATAATGAAGAACAAATCTTACAAATTAAAAAGTTAAATGAGAATAAAATTGAAAAAAAATATAATTTCATAAATTATCTCAAATAAAATAAATAATAATCAACATAATAGAGATCAAATCTAAAAAATAAAAAAATTAAAAGATGAAGAAATTAAAATAATAATAATTAACATTTCATAAATTATTTCAAATAAAATAAGTAACAATCAAAAGAATGATGACCAAATTTGATAAATAAAAAATTTCAATTAAAAATGATAAGGGAAAAGCAAATAACAATTATAAAAATAAGAATCAAAATTAATATAAAAATTAAATTCTAAGGGATGAAATTGAAAAATAAATATTAAAAACAAAATATATATAGCAATCAAAAGTTTAAGGACCAAATTTGATATAATCAGCAAATAATATGACATCTCTAAATTTTTCACAACTTCCGGAAAGTGTTTTCCGCCCAAAATAAAAGGAAAACACTTTCCTGGAAACCAAGCCAAATTTTTCTTTGACTGGAAAGTGTTTTCCGTTGACCGGAAAGTGTTTTCCGTTGGCCAACTTTCCTAATGACAAACAAACACAGGAAAGTTTGAAAAATGATTTCCCGGAAACCAATTTCCGGAAAACAAACATAGCATAAATATAAAAAATTATTTTATCTATGTTAAAAAATTAAAAAAAAAAAAAACACACAAACACCCCGAGCAATCTATCTTCTAATGACAACTAAGCCAGCTAAAAGACCCAAATACCCCTAAATCAAGGCTTAAATTTAAGTTATTAAGAGGTAAAAAGATAATTTCACTATTATAATCATCCATAGTAATCCATGTCTATAGTTACGTGAAATTCTCGTATCATTTAGCTTTCTTAATGTGGATTTAAAAAACAAATGTCACAAATTCAATTCACAAGAAGGGCATCATCGCATACCCCGACAATTTCCATTTTTATCTTTTAGGCAAATTTTGCATTAACTGGCATTGTATGCATGATTCTTTCTGAGCAAGTTTCAGTCCTGAAACTTGCTCAGTTCAATCAGAGCTACTCATATATGAGATTAACCATGCAATGTTTGCAGGAAAAAGAACACCGTATATGGTATTGCTGTAGGCTACAAGGATCAAGCCACGATTCGCATGAAGATTACAAGCCTCAAAGGAGTGCCTAAGCACTTGAAAGACATTCACATGCGTATGGTAATGGAAAGAATTGCCTTCAAATAGCTTCAGAGCTTTGTGGGTTTGTGCCCTAAGAAATTACAAGGCATGTTAGTGTGAAACAGAAGCAGTTATTGTTTAAGAGGCATCAACAGTAACTTCGAATGTAGAAGGAGCTGTTCGGTTACCTTGGAAAATATTAGAAGCATACTTTCAGCAAAGAAGAGCTACTAAGAAAGTAATTCAAGACATGGGCAGGTAGAGTGACATCCTTGTGGTCGGTTTTCAACTTCAGATACTTCAAATTGGAAAATGGAGAAGGATGTTTATTTAGAGCAGCCGGAACCTTGGAGAGAACCTGGAAACATGAAAAATTCATGTAGAATAAAACCAGATTAAAGGATGTTCAACTAAGAAAGAAACCTTTGCGAAAAACAAGGAAATTAACATTTTAGTGATTCAGTGAGCAACAAATCCAAGGTTTTTGACAAACAATCTCATCATGAAACCTGATGTCCATAGATGATCATGATAACCAGTTAAAAATTAGTTGGGTATGGATGAAGAAAACAGTTTCGTCAGTCCGTTAGTTATTAATGATAAACAGACTTGTTATCACACAAAGATCAGTAGCAGAACAAGAATATGAAGGATTTGATATTTCACCAAATGAAACTACTGTGGAAATTCTTTTAGGTATCGCTAACAAAAAAAATAAAATAATATTAATAATAATTTAGTGGTGGGTAAAATACGTATGAACAAGAACAAACATATCCTTTTAACTTGTAACACTAGTTGAAAGAGACATGAGAAAATTAACAATTTGTTAGTGACCCTCGACAATACTTAACCAAAAATTGCAGCACAAAGATCCAGTTTTATCAAATATTCAAAGCTGTGCAAGCCAATCAATCTTGTGGTAAACTTGTAAGGAAAAATAACTCTAAATGATGCATGCTCAGATTATTGTATCTATGCCCAGCATTCCATCATGAAGAAGGAGGGAGCCTTTGAGGTTAAGAATGTAAGATGCATTGAATGTAAAATTCAATTATTCAAGGACACGTCACATTTCAACATTATACTTTGAGGGTCAATCAGTAGCAGCACCATTGCCTAATTACAAAGCAAACTCATACCATTAAAAAAGTTCACAAAGCTTATGTCATCACTTGCAGAATTGAACACTGCCTAGTAGGTAAGATTACAGAATTGCAAGAATATGACACAAATCCTAAAGAGTCCTTATCAAACGCACATGGGCTAACACACAAGCAAGGGATCATATGAAATCCTAAAATTATTTCATGCATTAAAGAGAATATCTTTCAACTCTTCAATGTAAAACATAAAAGGAGGCATTTGTCAGCTAAATTAGTGGCACTCTAGGGAATGAAGTAGTTGTTAGCGTGCTAGGAACTTTATGAGAGGTCAACAAGACACATTTAAACAAATGCACACTAAGAAAATCATCTTCTTAAAGATAGCCATGCAAATTAAGAATACAACCTTCTGCATAAATCTTTAGAACCACAAACATGACAAAATTCATGATATTTCTAATGATGACTTGCCATCTGAACTTCACAGCCTTGTACCACAAACTTTAGCAGGTCAATCTCTTAAATTGTAAATTTTTTTAAAATACGCACCTCGATGATATTCATGGATAGTGTCAAAGATTTTGCACTGCAGAACTGATGAAGCATCTTGAGAAGATCCAGACAAAACCCCTGCTTGGTTTCATCTTCACCTGAAATGTATTCATCTTCATCTACATAGAATTGATAGTCATGTCTGTAATAGTATCTCTGCAAGACTACATTTACATCATCTAAGGAGGTAAGATTCACTTCAGACCAAAATAAAGGAGTGTTCCCATCAAACTTGAAACTGGTAAGCTTTGGAGCAAATAACATAACCTTGCATCCACGCATAATTCTACTATATCTCCAATTCAAAATTTCCAAGCTTTTCAGATTAAGAGCATGAATATTGAAATTTTCAATCGTGTTTAAGCATATATCTTCAATTGTCAGATTTTCAAGATTCGGGCAACTTGAGAAAATCTTCCCATCAAAATTCTGGGCCCCTCCAAGATGCAATGTCTTCAAAGACGGCAACCCCAATGATTTTGGCAAAGCTATGCCACCATCAATTCTCAATTTTAGGCTTCTCAATGATTCACAGTTAAAGAAACAACGAGGCAACACAATTGGCACATCGCGACAAGCAGTATCTATACATATCTCTTCCGCATGATGTTTAACTGCATAATATATCAAAGATTCTACCAAACTGTACCGAGTATGACCACATAAATCCAAGGAAATCTTAATAGCCTTAAAGTTATTGCGACGTACTAAAACTTGATTGATAAAATCAGTGAAATTGACCATCTCATCCTCATAATAATCTGAATTTATTAAGGATGAAAATGTCTCAAAATTGAAGTCGAGATAGGGATGAGATTTCCACACATTCATCCATCTTTTGGACAAAACACAGGTTTGAACAACTTGTACTGCGTCCACAAAAGATAAAATGCGATGGAGAAGTACATTTGGTAGCGTGCTGATCCTGTCTTCATTGTTGTTCAGCGATGACCTCTTCCTAGTCCTTGATTCCATTCTATCTCACCAACCCTGATGAATGAAAAAACACTAGAATTACTTATTACGATCCAATAAATGAGACTACGAAGAAAATAATTGTTAAAATCCATGCTTTGTTGTTCCGATTAAGCCAATTAATTTCCAAAACCAATAACCAACGAAGACTAATTGATTGATTTTACTGCATACCAATTTGAAATAAAAAATATTACCTGATTAAAATCTATTGTTTTGAATCAATGACCCAAGTCAAATTGCATTTGGAAGACAAAATCTTATGACTTGCTTGGATTAAAAGGGGAAAAAAAGAAGAAGTAAACTTCTTTGTGTGTTAAAACTAAACTAAAAATCTTCCAATTTATGTAGATAACAATCAACCATAGGCAACAACCAATAAACCCCTATCTATTAAAGGCTTAAACAGCCCGTGCTGCATGAATTTATTGCATACTAATTTGAATTTAAAGGGTTTTAAGGATACCCACCTGAGAATTTCACCGGAGACGCGACAGTAGATGGGAATTTGAGGGATTCGTAGAATTTTTTTTGTGGGGAGGGAGTGTTAAATTCGGCGGCTTTTCACTCACTGTTTGGAGCATGTATAAAGGATTAGGGACGGGAAGTAGAAAGTTAATGGATAACTACAAATGCATCCCTCTCCGGTAAATAATATTTTCAATTAATTTTTCAGATTCAAAATTAATCAATGTTAACCTTATAGTATTCAGTGGTAAAAGTTTAGAACTAAAATATTTATTTTTTTTATAATTTCAGGTTCGAACTTTATAATTGTTAATATGATGGTAACTAAAGAGGCTTACATGGTCATTAACTTTAGGACTCGTAGAATTAGTTGAGATGCGCGCAAGCTGACCCGGACACCAACATTAAATAAAAAGAAATTAAGCAATGTTACCTCAAAACCATCACATTCCCTTCAATGTTGTCCTGCAATCAAAAGTAATTGACAAAAAATAATTCTTTTTGTGCTTTCCTTGCATTTTCCATTATTACCTAGGAAGCTCGATGATACCAATTAGCAAATGAGATATACATTCTAGGATTTTTATTATTTTTATTTTTGGCTAATGTGGCTAATTAACATTAATATTGGAATGTTTGAATTTGTTTATATATATGTGAGCACAATGAAAACAGCATTAATATTGGAATGTAAGAAATAATCAGCATTAAAACTTCTCTTTTAGACAAAAACAAATTATAAAAGAACATTACAAATTACAATTAAAAATACAGTTAAAACATAATGCAAGTTTTTATTATGCTACATTGTTTTCAACGTCAAAAATTCATTATGGACAAATTTTTCCCTTCTACACTATCATTTTGAATTTTATTGAATTATTGATATTGTTTTATGTGTTGAGATATGTTTATGAAGTCTCTAAGAATTATTGACGTTAAATTAAATATTTATTTTATGAAATAAAATTTTAATTTGTAGTTAAAAACAAATGATAGAACTAAGTTTAAAGAAATACAACCTTTTTTTGTTTCCATTGTTAAAAGGACTTTGTGAAAAAAGGTTGAAAATTGAATTTATTATCTAAAGTGAATGACATGTTATTATTTATTTTAAAACAAATTGGGTGGAAAATATGTTATCAATATATATATATATAAAAGGCATGTATCCCTAACTTCCATACCCAAAAGCACCTAAACCTTTTGCTTTTAGACTAACATATTGTTTAGAAACACGGTTCAACTCGCGTTTTTAAAAAATTTAATTTTTTATTTTGTTAAAAATTATATTTTTTTATATTATTTTAATGTATTTTTAAACAAAAAATACTTTGAATCATAATCACAATCATAATTTTAAACATGCTCTAAACGCACTAGCCTAACCTTTTAGATTTAGGCTTGCTAGCTAGATAGCCTGTTTTGTTAAAGAAATTTTCCCCCGTCACCTTTAAGTTAAATAGTCTATATCATGCAAAAGTCTCTTTTATGGCTTTACAAATACCCAATAAGTGGGGAGTAAAAGTCTATTACAATAAACCATTTAGTTGTTAATAAAAGCCTACAAAAAAACCAAGCTTATTATGAAAATTTCTTAATCCCAATTCAATATATAATTATTGTAAATAAGCATTAAAAGCCTAGGTATATATAAAAAAACAAAACAAAACAAAACAATCCTAATTAAAAGACCTATTAGTTACCTGTTAATAAATAAAAAATGAACCTACCTAAGGCAATTTGATTTGAATTGGTTTTCAATTCAGTTTAATTCAGTTCATAATTGACATAATTAAAAAAAAATGGTTTAGTTAGGGTTTTTTCTTAAATAAAATATTTGACTAGTTATGTTGTCATATTGTTCATTTGTCATGTATTAGTTGTGTATAAATCCAATCATTTATTATAAAGTATTGTATAATCTTTAAACTAATGTTAATCCATTGCATCTTTAAACCTGATTGGTTTTTGAACTCATAATGTGAATTAGAATTAAAATTTTCAAGATCTTAGAATCAAGTGTATGATTGATTAAACATCCAACTTGTCTATATCAAGTTTAAAGTTGTTGTTACAATCAATGCTTAAACACTCTTTAAAGTTCGAACCTTTTCTAAGACCAAAGCCTCATCAATTTTGGTAAATTTATATCTTCATCATGACATTTTAAAATTAACTTATTAAAAAAATAAAGATAGCAACGTAATATATCAATCTCCTTGAATTATAAAGAAGGATTATACAAATTATTGTATGTGACAAAGAAGAGGTTCAAACACAATACTCTAACACTCTAATAAATAAGGATGATATCAATATCAGTTGACCTATAACTCATTGACTATTATGACAAGATATCCAAGATTTTAATAGATTAGGATGCAAGGCAGAAGGGCTTGCCAATACTAGAGAATTTTGTCGAAAGATAATTATTTTTAAAACATTTTGACAACTCAAAATTATAGTCATAGGAGGAGGGAAAAACTTAAGCAATATACCTAGTGAAAACCTTATGTGAATAAATATTTTAAGATAATGTTATTCAAACTATTTTTATTTTATTAAAAAAGATAAGTGATTTTTTTTAATATATGAAAGAATGTCCAATTCATTGTGAGCTCTTCAAAAATGTCACTAAAGCTGGCCCAATGTGTCAATATTATAAGCTCCCAACCTGATCCATTTCCTTACTTGGGCTTCAAATTAAGTTATATAGAAGTTGGCTCAACGTGACCTACTTGATTTGGCGATTCCAAAGGTTTAAGAACATGATTTGACTTTAAAAAATATTTCAAGATGATATCTTTTAAAAAGAAATTGAGACGGTGACTTATTAGGTCCACTCATGTTAACATGTCAAATTCATAACTTAGGTCAACCTAGACTAACCTGTCAAATTAGAAACTCGTGTCATGGACACAACTATAATAAGCTTACTCAATTTGGGCCATTTATCTATTTCCTTTCCCTTCCTTTCTTCTCTCCTATTTAGGCCTTTATTAAGCTTGAGAGAGATGAAAATTGTGACTAAATTAAAAAGTTATGAGAGAATCAAAGACGAAAGATGTTAAAAGGTGTTTTGTGTGTTACAATCGCTAGCGTGTGAGAAAGGCTACTATATTAAGAAGGTGTGTATAGCCTCCTCCAAGATATGACAATGACCTTTCTTAGTATCATTGGATCATCTTGGCAAGGAATTCATTGTGCGACAGCACATGATAGTGATGGAGCTCTAATGTGATTCTGACAATCCATTGATTCCATTCTTCTTTTCTTTTTTTCCCTCTCTCATTTCCTTGGTTGTCATGACTGATTTTTCCTTTTCTTCCTTATTGGTATAAAAAGGGTTGTATTTTTTCAAAAAATTTAGTTGCAGTCCCTTTACTTTGAATTCTTTAAAAAGTGAGAAATTCAAATAATTTTTCTAAAAATCGAGCACAAACTCAATGATAGAATGTTTAATGACTACCTGTGAAATTATGTGTGTATGCACAGTAGATTGAGAACTAGTTCCCTACAACTTTCCAAATTCACATAATTTCTAATAATTTAAGTGTTGAAATTAAAATTGATTAAAAACAAGCCAACATGTTGATTTGGTGCATTGAACATTTGACTTTAACCATAACAATATCCATTTAATTTTTACCGATGATGTTGGTTAAAATTTCATATGTTTTATTTAATTTCTTCTATCAAAATTAATTTCAAAAAGAAAGTTGTTATAAGGGAATGTTTAATTCTTACAAGAATAATACCAAGATACTCAATGTTAATAATGTTTTTCATCGAACTTTTCATTAGAGTTTAAGTAAATAATTGGATGTACGATTTCAACTTCATTGAAATAGCCACTTGGGTATATTCCCCTCAATGGCTTTTTTTTTCTTCTCATTTCTCAGACATCTTTTAATATCGAACAAGATCATTTGTTGGGATGTAGATATCCAAGTTCTTGGTTCCCATAAACCTCGTTGTAATACTCCACTACATCCACTCCATAATGAATTTAATGCACTCTTGCTTTATTATAACTATTATGCATTTGGTTTTAGAATCCTGAATCAATGACAACTCTACCTTTGTTTTATAGAAGTGCTCATGAAAACGAGTCTTTATTTTTTTCAAACTATTGATTGAGTTTGTCGATAGCATAAAGAATCAATGAAAGGCTATTTGGATTTGTAATGAGCCAAACAATAATAACTTCATTAAGGGATTTGTGCACCATCCCAACATTGATCAATGAATTTAACAAGTGTTTTCTTATTGATTGTCTGTCTTATTCAAAGAACTACTTAGGTATTAAGCTAGCTTAACCCTATCTATTTACAACATTACTTGTGTTTGATAAAGTCCTTGAGGTAGAAGAGGTTTTACATTACCATGTTGTAAAGTAACTTGTGGAGCATTGTATATTGCCTAGGAACAAGTAAGGTTGTGTACTATAAGGTTGTCGAGTCATATGATCAATTTGAGACGGTATGTAAACCTACATAGTGTGTGATCATACTCTAATAATGTTGGGCTTGCAGCAATGTTTGTAAAACTAACATATGACACCGAAGTTACGGTTGGCAACCTCCGTACAGTCCCATCAAAGCATTTGCTCTTGGAAGATATCTTGGTACTTGCTCCTCAAGTTTTCATATGAGAGATCAATTTTGTATTAACTTATTTTAAATCTGATTTAGTTCATTAATCATGATCTACCACACCATTATTATTGTCGTGATTAATGTTTGTTGTGTTTTTCATCTCTAATTAGATGACTCTAAAATTAGAATTAGACATGTTCATTCGATGATAGGGAGATCCTTCAAGAGAAGCCATTGGTGGCTACCTAGAGTTTGGGGCCACAATGGTGTGAGCACCTGACTACATCAATTCCTAAAAAGATATATAAGTGTTATTACGTAGGAGTAGTAACGCCTGATGTTCGGAATGGCAACAGAGGTATAAGATGGAGAGCACATCAAGTCTGTCCATGTGCAATTGTTTGATGCTTAATGGAGTTAAACGATGAAAAACCATAACGCAGTAAATCTAATTAAGCCTGTTCAATTAGTCCTTGAGTTGGTAATTAGTTGTTAAATTCTTCATGGCCTTGTAACTAGCCTGTCATAATAATGATTTTTTTTACCAGTCTATGGATAAATCTGAACTCCTAATCAATAATAACTCTTTGTTAATTTAACTGTTATCAATCAATTTTAGCCTTTGGCAGTGAACAACTGCCGCTCCTATTTAATCAACAGGTAAATAAATATTTGCAAATTCGACATGCAAGAACGACAGATCACCCAACAATTTCCTTTTTACCTTCTGGGCAAACTTTGCTAACACATCGTATGCAGGGTTCTTTCTCGGCAAGTTTCATGCAAACTGCTGATTTCAATCAGAGCTGCTCAATATATTGGATTAACCAAGCAATGTTTGCGGGAAAAAGAACATCGTATATTGTATTGCAGTATGCTACAAGGATCAAGCCACAATCGATTAGAATGTAGATTACAGGTGTCAAAGGAGTACCTAAGCACTTGAAAGACATTCACATGCGTATGGTAATGGAAAGAACTGCCTTCATATAGCTTCACAGCTTTGTGCCCACGAAATTACAAGGCATGTTAGAGTGAGACTGAAGCAGTTATTATTTATGTGGCATCAACAGTAACTTTGAATGTAGAAGGAGATGTTCGATTACCTCGGGAGATATTAGAAGCATACTTTCAGCAAAGAAGAGCTTCTAAGAAAGTAATTCAAGACATGGGCAGGTAGAGTGACATCCTTGTGGTCAGTTTTCAACTTCAGATACTTCAAATTAGAAAACGGAG
>Ga0307507_10006237_pt1 | contig 18541 bp, 10 predicted proteins | sample 7_EM_MG_FD_207223 | JGI IMG/M metagenome (GOLD analysis project Ga0307507, IMG submission 207223) | Populus trichocarpa ectomycorrhiza microbial communities from riparian zone in the Pacific Northwest, United States - 7_EM | ecosystem: Host-associated > Plants > Roots > Unclassified | place... | reverse complement strand
AAGGTTTAGGGACCAAATTAAAATACATTCAATATGCAATACCGGTGAAGGTTTCAAGGGAACCCAGCTTGTAATGCAGAGATTCAACGTTTTCACGTGGGATTGGGAAAACGTGATGACTGTAAATGATGGAAGATACCTAAAGCTTGAGGACCTTGATCGTATTTGATTTTAATATTAATTAATATATGATCAGACGCGCGCTTAGAATAAATCTACATAATGCATGTATTGGATCTAATTAGGAATGAAATTATGGACTGGGATTCTTGGTGGTCTTTTTATTTATTTATAATGTTTGAGTGTTTTCGTGGAAGCTCTTGTACACTTATTCATCATGAGTTAATGATGAGGAAACAGTGTCGATGAAGTGTATGTATTTATAGAATTAGGTTTTTCAGTGGTTGAATTATATATTAGTTAATTTTCTTTTATGTTAAGCTAAAAATTTTTAATGATAAATTCAGCAATTTTATGGAGAAAAAGAGTGATGAATATACTTAAAAAGCTTCGAATTCTAAGATTTAGGTTATCTTGTGGTGAATCTGTATCTTTTTAATGTAAAAAAAACTTGTCATTTACTTGATAGTTTAAGTGATTTTTATAATCCTCAAACCTTATCTTTTTCTTGGGTAAATGGGTTGAAAAGTAATTTTTATTATGACAATATTTACGAGGGACACAATATCTTTTACATAAGCATTAATGAGAAATAATATCTCTTATACAAATATTAATTAACATTAATAATAAATGATATCTCTTGCTTAAGCATTAATGATTATTAATAAGAAAATTAATGACTCAACACATGTTTTTAAGCTTAAAAAATTAGACCAAGACATATTATTTGAGAGTTGGGCTCAAGTCGTGTGCCTGAACCCACAAAAAAATACTACGGTGCCTAATACATGAGCTTGAGTTTGTGCCCGACACCTGGGGCTCGGGAGTTCTTATTTGGATAAAAAAAAATATTCTTAAAATTAATTTAATCAGGTTTTATACATGTTTAGTATCATCAATCATACAAGTTAGGAAACTGATTTAAAATGGAATTTACCCGGGTCAGGTTTTGATTTAATCTATTTAATAAGTATTTTGCTGCTTTACATTATGTAAAAATATATGATCAAGAGTACATTACTAATAAATAAAATAAAATAAAAATGTTTATATTTAGAGAATTAATAAGTCTATCTTTAGAGGCTTGACGTAGTTGTAAACAAGTTAATTTATTCTTCTATATTATTATTATTATTATCCAGGATTCTAAAAGAAATTATTGACAAGAAATTATGAAGAAATTCAAGATAGTTAACATGAAAGTTGATTTAAAATACACTGTTTTTTAATTGATAATTAAGTATATTTTTTAATCATTATATATCAATTAAATCTTAATTTCTATAAGATTTTTATTTGATATACTCAAAACAATAATTTCTATAAGATTTTAGCAAACATCATTCATGCACGATAGCAACGATGAAAAATATGGTATATAAAATTATAAAAAATATTTTAAAAAATAAAAATTCCAGGAGAAACACGTGGAGGCTGGAAAGTGAACACTTGGAATTCTGGGAACCATTTAGCTGTCATCTGATCATCAGATTCAGACGGTTTGCTGCCGTTGCCCGTTCCATCACCAACCTTCTCTGCTCAAATCCAATCTAACACTCCAATTTTTATTTTTATTTTATTTTTAATATAAAAAGCCAACAAAACTTTTCTTCTACTCTTGTCCGTACACGTTAAAAACGATGCCCTCGAAGCGTATAGCATGTGAAGAGAAGAGACTTCTGGCTTGCGTCTAGGCAATTGTTAAAAAACAGAAAAAAAGTAAAAGAAAAGGTGACTTTTCTCACGACACATATTATTTAATGGTGTTTTGTCTTCTTCGATTTTTTTTTTCTAATTTATATTTTAATTTTTAATTTTATAATTCAACATTTTATATATATATATATATATATATATATATGAAATTGAGATGTGTAATTCTTTTCAATTTATTTTCTATAAGATCATTTTAGTTTCATGATCCAGATTACATGTTTGATCGGTTAGCTCAAATCTTTTTTTTTATAGTTGATTTTTTTTTCAATTTCATCATTCAATAATGAGTTAATTGAGAATCAGGCTTTGTGATTTGTTTTGGTTTGTTTTTTTATGAAATTATCTTAATTTTATAGCTCAAATCATAGGTTTAACAAGTTAATCCAAGTTGACTCAAGTTGTTTTTAGAGAATGAACTTTATAATTTGTTTTAATATGTTTTCTATTGGGTTATCTCAATTTCATGACCTAAGTTATAAGTTTGGTAAGTTGATTTCATAACATTGAATTTATTGCAAAATTAAGTTTCATAGTTAGTTTTGATTTGCTTTTTACAGTGTTGTCATGGTCTCATGACTAAACATATGGATTGACAGGTTAACTCAAGTTAATCTTAATCGATCTAATATGTTGCATCTCAGTATTTATATAAATGAATCATTTTGAATATTTATTTTGAGTAAACTACGTTTTACCAGTCGTCTGTGTTGCTTTTAAACTCATTAAGAGGATTAGGTCACATCGGATCAATCCTCATACGATTAAAAAAATTTTTCACTGGGAAAATATTAGCAACGCCCAAATATTTTTTTATGTTGAAAACATTTGACCTGACTCATAGTACAGTGCGATCCAATGACCTACTGTTACATAAAAGATATAATATATGCTTCATGTCGTAGTGCAATATTTTAAAGTGAACTTCAATCAAAATCTCACTATTATGAAGACTAACATTTCTAAATCTTGTTGTGTTTTGAATCTTAATAGAGGATTTTAAGTGATTCAATATTCTCGTGTTGAGAATATATTAAGAAAAAGATTGAATATATCTATGAATTAAAGTAATAGATATTGCAGCAACCAATCAAATTATTTCAATTCTCATGAATAATTTAGTTGCATAAAAGAAGAACACTATAGAAGAACTTTATAAGAAAAGTGATTTCACTTTTGTTGACCGGTTGCTGCCGGTGACAGTAAGAGAGGTTTATCTTCCAAACTGTGGTGCGGTGCCGTATCTTTTTACAAGAAACCAAAACGACTTTTGGCCCTTTCTCCAAACTTGACGAGACGGGGGCCGTTAGCGGATCAGAACCGTTAGATTTGCCCAAAAGATTTGGTCAGGCACACGTGTGCACTGGTCACTGGATGGTTTGTTTATTTATTTATATATATATAATAGTCAGGCCCACGTGAATCTTACATTGCTGGCTAAAAGCTGGAAACAATCTTGCTGCAGTTGAATATTGATATAGTAAAACAGGATTAAATTCAGTGTCGGATCAATGTTAAATGATTTTTTTTAAATAAAATAATTGACTTGATAATTTATAAATTAATCTAATAATTCAATAATTCAAATTCTTTTTAAATTAATTTTTTATAAACCCTTTCTCGTTGAAGAATACATATAAATAATATTTATTATTTTATCATTTAATATACATATAAATACTTTAATATATATTAACTATTTTATTTTTTATTGATTAATAAATAACAATAGATAATAAATACCCATTAAATATTCAAAACCCAACTGATAATTTATATATATTTAGATTTTTTACCTAATAAAAAAAAAATCTGAACAGTAGACACCCATCAACATCCCTGGTTGTCATGCATGCCAGCCCTTCACCGAGGAAAGTAGCATTCAATGAAACTTCCTCTCAGCCGACAGTACAGGTTCATTTCTCTCCGGAGGGGATTTCCTTCCGAGGGAGATCTAGTCCAAATTGATTAATTTATTGCCCGTGTAAAGAGTCCAATATTAAACTCCGGTCTTTAGCTAAGCATCCTTTTATGATCCTTTAACATGACTGCCACCAGCATGACCAGTTGAAGCGCAGCAACTAGGTCCAAAGCATGAGTCACAGTGGGTCACCATCTCAAGCGGCGGTCAATTTATCGCCGCTGCCGGGCGACCATTCTATGAAGGGAATCAAGGGATCAATTCTTCATAATCTTTGAACATTCATTCACAATTTAAGTCACAGACCAGATAATGATGATATGATATGTAGCATGTGCTGACAGGCAACAGCAAATGATGATAGTGCAAGTCCTCGTCAGTCGTCGGCAGATTTATTTAAAGATAGATCATCCATAATCAGTTTGATATTATTTACAAGAAATCCTGTTTTCGGAACCTTTCTTTAGATTTTAAACAAAAGATCTTCCATCAAAGCCAAATCATTGTAGATTTGGCATGAAGAAAAATTTATTATTGAAACAAGAGAATGGGATCTAAGCACTTCAAATACACAAAGAACATCTGATCACGTAGTGTAGTATATTTTGGTGTAGTTATCAGAGTTAAGTTGGCTGAAAACATCCATCTAGAAATCTACCAACCCAGGACATGGTTTGGGCTAGTTTTGATTTCAAACCGGTTTGAAAATTGACTCAAGTGTCCATGACATGGACAAATCCGAGTGAGATCTGAGTTGGTCTATTAACTCATAAGTTAACCCGTCCATCTTGTGACTGTGACTCAAGCTTTGGATTATAACTATGCCAGATATTCAATCAAAATAGATTTTTTGAACGTGAACAAGAACATGAATAGAACAAGCCACTTCACAAACCCTAGATAATTTTGTAAAATGTAGAAGATGAAACTAACCAACGTCAGCAATTTACATTGCATATATGTTTGTGTATAACATAGAGGAAGCACAGACACCAAACTAGTTCATGAATTAACGATTTGATGCCAATTCTTTCATAACAAGCATTTTCACAGTACACAAAATATAATGCATTCAACGAATAAGCCTGTGGGAGATGCGGATGGCCTCCAAATCCAAGCTTTTGCAGCTAGAGTTGCAGCTATCAAGCATCCATAGTAAAACATTTCTAGTACTCCATACAGTTCGGTGTTGGTAAGGGATAAAATTAATTTTCCTTGGCCAGGTCAGCCACAGCTTCTGACTCTATTGAGCCGGAAGAGGAAACAAGTCGCTCAACAGGGATTTTTGACACGTCGCGACGAACTCCGATATCAGAAACGAGCCGGCTGACACAATACATCCCATATCCCACAGCTGCCAGGCCGCTAAAGCTGGTTGTTAGAAATCGAAGTGGTGAAGAAACAATAGCACTAGTAGCAGCTAAGAAGGAAGCAGCCTGCCCACTTCGACCAACACTGAGGCTTGTCATCACGAGCAAGCCTGTCTTGCAGTAGATTGCAAAATCCTCACAGTTGTTCTTGAAAATGTGATATCCACCAAAACCATTTAGCAAGAGGAAAGAAGCACGGTGAAGGACATCTTCTGGTGGGTCGGGTTTGGCAAGGGTGCAGGTGCCACCTCGTGGTTTAGCAATGAAGAGAGCTGGAGAGACATCATACTCAAAGAGGTAGAGATAGCCACCTGATAGAAAACAATCGATGCAGGATGAGATGACACCATCAAGCCTTGATTGATCACCACATTTTGGGCACGGATTATCTGAAGGACGAGAAGGAGACAAGCTGAAAATAAGACGGTCTAACACAGTTCCTGTGCCAATTTCTTGGCCTGATCCCCGAGTGAAGTGTATCACCTTTTCATCACCAAAGTATATGCCTAATTTCATTTGAGGATCTGATTAGAAAAGCATGTTGAAAATGCTAACATCATATCCAAAACTCAGAAATGCACATAAACACAAGCTTCATCTTGAGCGTATAAACCAGAATTTGATAGCTCAGATTTCAACCAGGATAAATTGCGATACACAATTAATAAGTTTAGATGTATTGATGAGTCGAGGAGAGAACAGATTGAGAATGCAAGAAATATGATAGCCATCAATGAAGCAACTCTAGAACTGGAAAGTAAATAATCTACATGAGTTAAACTTCAACTTTCACATGATCTCCTATAGAAAAGCGCCACTCCTCCTATCTCCCTCCCCCTCTCACTGAACATAAACAATCACAGAGTCCTTTTTCACGTGAATTCATAAATGCAAGACCTAAAATTTAAAATTTAAGCGTAAAGATGAATAGAGAAGAAGATAAATGGAACCTATCCAACACTATATATGAACAAAGTGACAAATCTACAACATACTTTAACAAAAACTACCATGTATGGACAACCTATAAAAGCTTTTGGGAGTTGTACCATAATGAGAATCCGATGAAAGATAGGGAAGGACCTTTAGCGGTTACAAGATACTTATGGCGAATCAATGGACCTCCTTGTGAGTTAAAACTCAATTTGACATGTAAGAGTTATTGAAGCAATATCATCAAACATAATTCTAGGTCCAGTTATCTACTATATTATTAGTACTGTATATCTTATATTAGGGTCCTTTATATTACCTACAGAGCAACAACATTCCCCACGGATAGCATGGATCCATAGTACTTAAATTCAGTTGGTACTAAGCCAACTTTTAGATTTTATTTCTTCTAAGGCTTGCATATTATAATGATTTTATTCTAGATGGCGTGGATTGGTAATATGATTCAAAATAATAATAATTCGCGAGCACTCAATGATGTGAAAACTGCAAAAACTATAGAGTGGAGGAAATGTTACCAAATTTCAGGAATAGCCATATAAAATTGTTGGCAATGACAAAAATGTATCCTGTCCTAAAGGAACATTGAATAAGACAGCAATGGTATGGATGGTGAACAAGTTATTCTTGTAAAGGCAAATTTTACAAGATAGATGCTACCAATGCCAGTAGAATTCCTAACAAAGGAGCCAAGCCTATTCAAACTTTTAAAGGTCTTTCCTCGATTCCTTGATGTAGTACCAAAAACAACTAAAACAACCTCACAAACAAGAAAACCGTTGGTTATAGCAAACAGAATTCATAAAATACACAAGAATCGTGCTATGCCGCACAGAGGTTTTCACACTAATCCAATCACTCCCTGTCCAGGATACAAAAGAAAAGAGACTCCATGGATAAAAGAAAGTTGAGAGAGCAGCTCCTTGATGACTGACAAAACAGAGAATATACAAGAGCAAAAAATGTGTGGAGAAACAAACAATATTTCAGTGACTGAAGATGTTTCTTCTGCGATTAACCATCTCTCAACCCCCTTGTGCCTATTAGCCATCATCTTACCACTCAAACTTAAAAGAATTCCGCCCAACAGATTCTGAACTTTAAAAACATAGTGATATGCAGTAGATTAGCACTTAGGAGGCCCAATTACCAATGTTTCTGAGAAAATAACTTAATTAAAACCTTACGTTTCCAATTCCATCCCATAATTCTAACCCTGTAATTGTGTTTCCAAATTTTAAATCCAAAAGTTCTTATGCTACATCTTAACTACTTCGACAAATTCCCGAATTGTTTTCAATGAAACTCCATAAACAGACGTCTAACCATGATTGATTAACATACGAGCTAAACTTTTTCTTATAATAAGTAGCAGTGTAAAACTTTAACACAAACAGCAAGAATTTAATGTTTGATTTGATTTATTCAAAGAAATGATGTCTACCCACCATGAAAGTAAGATAGACATCTAAGACCTTAACCATCTCCCAGCCCCATTTTACCCTATTAGCCACCACCCTACCACTCAACCATAAATGACCCTGCTCCCCAAAAGATTCTGAAGTTAAAACACAATACTCACTAGATTAGCACTTAACCAAAGCTCTGTTTTTTTCAATTCCATTCCGTATTTCTATCCCTATAATTGTTTCGCAAGTTTTAAATTCGGAAGTTCCTATGCCAGCAGATATTACAATCATTTCCAATGAAACTCCATAAATAGGTATCTAACTATGATTAATTAAAAAATATTACAATCACTTCCTGTAACAGCCAGCAGTATAAAACTCCGACACCAAAAAGCATCACATAAAAAGTAAAAAAAAATAATGTTTGGTCAATTCAAAGATATAATCTCTACCCACCAATTCAATTGCACCTAAAGGAATAAATCCCCCCATTTTATGCCCATTACTCCATCAAAAAGTCCCAACCTCGCGTTCACAGGCTACTAATCCTGCTCTCAAAAGGTCAAAAAGCAATGGCCATCCTAAAAACACACCAAAGCATCATCTTCGCAAATTTGAATCCATCCAAAACACTGCTCTCCAATATCAAAAACCAATGAGAAAAACCAAATGAAAAGGAAAAAAACAAGCCAAGATATCAACTTGCCAACAAATTTAATCCCGCTAGGTACCCAAAACACCAATCACACAACACCAAAAAACGAATAAAAAGAGAGAGAGACAGACCGTGATGGGCATATAAGTAAGCGTTTTTCCACGAGTAGATATGATCCCCTGGCCTTAACACATCTCTCTTGATACTATTCGAAAGAAGTCCCATTGCAATTTGCTTGCTTTTGCTCTGCTTCCTTAGCCTCTACGCTACGCAGTTCCCATGGGATATTTTTGCTTTCTAACTTTCCAGTTCGAGTCTTGCTATATTAATGAAAGTTAGTTTGGAATCTGCCCTTTTAGTTTTGGGACAAGTACAACTTAATGCCCAAATTATATGTTCATAGCAGATCGGTCCTTAAAAGCCTGTATGGGATTGTTTCAGTGATCGAAGTAAAAGTTAAAAGTATTTTTTATTTAAAAATATATTAAAATAATATTTTTTATTTTTAAAAAATTATTTTTAACATCAACACATTAAAACACAAACTAAAAACATAAAAAAAATTATTTTATATAAATTTTATTTTTTAAATTTTAAAAAAACTGCATTCCAAACATCCTTTAAATATCTCTGGTTTCTCCCTAAGCAAATCAAATTATTTTTCCAATTATATGGTCCGTAAAGAGAATCATTAACTTGAAAAGATGTCTTTTGATTATCATTTATTTTTCTAATTCAACTCAATAATTTCTTCATTTAAGGAAAAAATTATATCTGCATGCACAGTCAACAATCAATAATTTTTTCAAGAAAAAAATTCATTCTTAAAAATTGGCTTTACAAATTTTTTATAATAAACAATAATGTCTTATATAACAAGGATTCTATTATAATCATGATAGAGCTTTATTACGTAATATTTATATTAGATAAATAATTTATACAAAAAAGGGTTTAAAAACTAAATCATATACCCATAATCATTATTTTCAAGCTTATTATTACTAATAAAACTAAAACACATGGGGTGGACAGTGTGTCGCTTGCACTATTCACCCTCTTATAAAACACTGTGAATAACACTATATATTTTTGTTGATTTCATTTTGGTTCTTAAAGTTTTATTTTGTTCGATTTGATTCTAATTGAAGGCCAATTGCTTCTGAATGCTTAGTCAATGGTGAAATTGAAAGAAAAGAGACCGAACTGAATAGACACCAAACATAGATGAAGTGCCTAAGATTGCATGAAAATTTCACTTAGAACCTCGATCTTTAAAAATAACACAGTATATACCATTCAAGTCCCTTTAATTTTTTTTTAAAAACCAATTTTCATACCCAAGTTTATTTGTGTTATTTTTCAGATCTTGATTAAGGAGATGAGACAAAGAAAGAGTTGTTGGATTCCAACGATGAGAGAAAAATTCATCGTTAACTCTATTTCTGGATACCAAAATGAGTTTTCTTGGTGTCCATGAGTCCTATGAGATAAGAGGGACTTCATGGTGGTTGTTTAGATCCTCGATGTTGTATGAAAAACCAAATCTGAGCTAAAAAAAGCCAAAACAAAACCAATTTGATTTTAAATTTTTGGATTGTTTTTTAGATGTTTGGAGTTGGTAGAATGGTTTGTGGGTGTTATGAGGGCATTGGTGAGGTGTTTTTGAGTTTAAATAGCTTGAAATTTTGGTTTTTTGGGCAAAAGACAAGTTGCACCGATTTTTCGGCCGAAATCTAGGCTTGCAAACGATATGTTGTCTCACTAGCTTATTTTTTTTCTAGAAAAATAGGAGTAGATGATATGTCATTCATCCCTTTAAAAAATTAAAAATAAAAATAAGCTCAGGCCTGCAAACCCGACCTTAAAGGCTCATCAATGCTCATGGGCTCTTCATTTTAGTGGCCCAGGCGCGCTAGGTTATGGGCTTGCGAGTCTGGGCCTCTCTCTCTCTCTCTATATATATATATATATATATAACGGTTGAATATAAATTTAAGGGACAAAAATATTGAACCCAGTTGAGTTCATGGTCCGAGTCACAGGTTTAACAAATTAAGCTACAACAACCGAACATTATTTTTTTATAGTATTGCCTATTTTTATTGGTATATTTTTTAAAAATAATTTTAAAATTTATGTTTCAATTAAAATCCCTCACCAATGATATTGTTTTTCTTATTTAAGTTTTTTGGATAAAATTTGTTTTTTGGTGGTGTTGTGCGTGTTTAATTTTTGAAAAAATTATTTTGATTTATCAATAATGTTTTTTAAAATCTTTTTATATACAAGAAATTTATTTTTAAAAATAAAAAATATTTACTTTCATATAATATTTCTGATATGTGCAGTCTTGCTTAATATTTTTTTTACTTTTATTTTATTTAATCAATTTAATATGCGTGTCTACTTTTAATATCATTTGATTGCATAGAAAATTAATAAACAAATTTAGTTTACACAACCGGGTAAATGTTCTGTTTATTAACACATTCAATTTTTCATTTTATTTTTAGTTATTGTTAATATATTTTTTTCGTATTTATTACCACACACAGTTCTCGATTTATTTGATTATATGTATACATAAACTTTTTAATTTACACTTTAAATATCTTTATGTATAAAAATGCATCAAAAAATCTTGCATGTACAAGTTTTTTGTACGAGGAAAAAAAAGTTAGCCCACTGACAATGTGGTAGCTGATTTTTTTCCAAAAAAAATTAGAGTGAATGATATGATGCAATAAAAAAAATAAAGATCTAGTCAGGCGGGTTTGCTGAGACAGGCTTGGATGTGGGCTCTAAAAACATGGGCTAGGCAGGTAGACATGACGTGCCAGGCCCAACTATACTTGTTTTTTATTTTCTTTCTTGTTTTTTATATATTAATGCTTTTTATATGTATTTTTTTAATTTATATTTAGATTAATATTATTTTTTCTTTTATTTTAATTACGTGTAGAAAAGTTTTTGTTGAGAAAAAAGTACCTCAGATGAAGCATAGATCAAATATATAGTGAAAATACAGAACACGTAATTATACTAATATTCCTCAAAGTTTATTTTATATTAATCATTCATATATACACAATGAACTAACAACTTCTTTTATTCATACTTTATGGAGATTTTTAGATGATTAATAACCTTTAATCTCATACTTTACTGATAATTTCATCCTTTTATACCTAAACTAAATTTTAATAAAATTTCAATTGAGTTTCTCTTTTAAAAAAAACCTCTCTCAGATTTCATAACATGCAAATCACATAATAATTTCACCATACACCTCGGATTCAACCATCCTGAATTACAACGAAAATTATATCATCATAGACAATCTTCAAGCCTTACTTGTCACCATACAGCTTCCTTCAAGCCATGTCACATCATATCAACAACATATATTACATGATTAAAATTAAATTAAACATAAAACAATGTTGCGGTTTCCATACATAAAATTAAATTTATATCTCATCCTTTTATTTTATTTTTATTATTTTATTTCACAATCGAGTTTAATTCTGATACTCAGTAAATTGTTTGTCCAGGGTTTACATCTTCAATCCCTTTGTCCATTTCATAGTTATTTAGACTCCACATTATCATTTACTTAATTCCTATTAATTTTATTTTTTATTTTCAAAACTTCTAAGTTTCCAAGGGTTTACAATTTGAACTCTTTTTTTTTTTTTTTTTAATATAAATTGACAAGGTTGTCAGCCCTTGGGGTCTGTCATTGAATAACGAGTGGAATCAGTAGCTGCACAGGCAATTTTCTTCTTGGTGATTTGGATAGCAACTGGAAAGAAATCTTGTGGGAGTGTCTCAGTCTGTGTGAATAATTTGTCTAAAATTACAGTAAAATTTCTTCAGCTGGTAATTCGAAAGGGCAACCAGCGGCATCAATGCTTGTCTAACAAAAATGGAGGTAGTCGTGAGAAACATATAACTTCCTTGTATTGAACTGTTCTGATGTTGTGACAGCTTCATGAACAGCTTTAACATCATGATTAGCCATTCAAAGATGGAACAGAGATTGCCACTACATATCCAGTTGAAGCTTGGGTTACTATCTATGGATTGCCATCGACTTGCAAGAAAGGGTGCATCAGAGACAAATGATGCAGATAATATTGAAACAACCATACTGATATGCATCTCCTAACAACATGGAATATAGACTCTGAATAATTTATAAAAATGACAGAATGTGCTGTCTTGAATTTTTGGAGAAAAAAAACCCATTAAATCACCAGTATGTATGGTTCCCATCTCCACTGACTGACCAATCTCCAAATCTGGCTGTTTCATTCTGTATTCTTTAGCGCGGTGAGTTTCCATCATTGTGGCTCCATTAGTGACGACAAGTTTCTAGTTGAGATCCACATGTTCAGGGAAGCTCAAACACGTTGGCATCCAGATGCTAAAAAGATCTTAGGCTGTGTACTTTACAGTTTGGGCTTGTCTTCTTGTCAACGAGGAAATAGGGATCAAAGAGCATAAGAAGACATGATATCATCCACCAGAAGCAGAAGCAACAATTGCATGCCATGCATGCTGTATAACCTTAGCTCTGCGAATGATTTGCATAAAAGTCAAAGATCTCCGAGCCTTAGGAGGCATAATCCCTTGCAAGGCTCGGTTAAACCTCAGTCATACTCTGGCATCCTGTTATCTGCTGCTGAAGCCTCTAGTGCTTCCTTCCAGAAATTCAGGGTAAAATGGGGAGCTCCACCCTCTTGAAGGAAAAGAAGCTGACACGCCCATGGTCTACATGACATAACTTCAAAGGAATCCCAACACATTGTCTCTCAAGAACTTTACTTTTTGCATTGGATGGTGGACTTCCCCTTCAAGGTAAGGCAAGTTAAACAGTATCTATACAAATTAAAATGAGAAATAGATCGGCATTAAAATGGAAACAAAACTAATGAGATGAGATGCATTAGGGCTTGATATGTGATGATCCTGGAATTCCTCTAATTAGCATCCAGATTGCAACATATATTTGAAGGACTTAGTCAGCCTTTTTCTTTTTAAAAGTCATCACTTAACATCAGTATGCAACTTTTCCAAATGACAATGGACTTCTTGGATCTCATAAATTACAGACTTCAGAGGGAAACTGTGTTTATTTGCAACCAAATAAATTTCCAACAACAAAAAAATTTCTAGCATGGCAGTTAACAGCCTGCACAGCAAACCATGGACACAACTCTTATGAAGTTATCCACTAAAGTAAGAAAAGCCTTAATGATTTCCAAGGGTTCTTTTACATGAAAATAAAAGGTGGAAGATATGATGAGCACAAACAGAGTGATAGGATTTTCCTTAAAATGCAGTAATATGAGAGAAGGACAAACAAAAAGTGATCAAAGAACTTCAACAATCAATCACCTCTAAGGAAAAGGTTTTCAAATTATTCAGGTTTACTATCATGCTTACCTAACTAAGCATAGCAGAAAGGCTGGATCACCGGGTGAAGACTTTCTAAACTTGCTATTTGGAAGATAAACGTCAAAATTTAGTCTCAGCTCATCAACTTGCAAATTACTGAGCATCTGCACAGCGCAAGTAATGCTGTTCTCTTCAACACCTTCAACCCTGTTGTTTTGAATAGTCCCTTGAGAAGAACAAGGTTTGCTGTTATTCTCAACACCCTTCATACTCCAAGGAACACCATGACGCCCAACAACATAACCAAGAGACTTCAAGTGTTTATATACCTCAAAAAGCTCCCAGCTGCACCCATTCCTTTCTTCAGACATCTTCTTGTGTATGTCTTTCAATGCAAGACACTCATCATTGTCATCCATAACAAGCAATGCCCCTATTTCGGCCAAAAACCTATGGCAGAAAAGGTTATTCACCAATAAGATAATCTAAGAAAACTAAGACAATTACTCAATTCATGTGTTTTTGTCCTTCCAAACCATACTTATAAACATACAACTTGCTTTGTTTCATTGACTGTTGCAAAATAAGAACTAAACTTTCAAGCCTTCACTTATCACATCCATCTATCTATATATTAATCCCTAAGAGAACAGTCTTTACCAAAGATTCTTCCTTGGAATCACTTCTAAAAAAAACTCAACCATTGAATTAGTGATTTCAACCGGAAACTCCCACAAATCCTACGGTTTTAATTTTTCAGGTACTGATTTTCAGTAAAATTAGCCATTTTCATCTTAAAATTAAGCTTAAAGGGTGTGCATAACCAGGTTTTAAAAGCAATAATATTTACAGTCAAATGGATTATACCCACTATATGACTATAAGAGGCACAAAAAAAACTTCAAAGATACTTTTTTTCCCGTTCTTTAATCACTTACAATGTCTCCTCAATCAAGCAAAAAGTCTTGCCATTACGAACAATCCCAGTAGTAATCCACATTTTCCCTTTCTTTTCAATAACTTCAGCCATTCCCATCTCAACATTCCATTTAGCCTTTGAAACATCATTCCTAGTAACAAAAAATAAATCAATCTTTATAGCTTTAAAACAAAAACTCACTTCATTAAACTGCACAAACAATCAAGTTTTTCAATTTTTGTTAACAAAATCAGATTTTTTGTAGGTACTGGTATCTTACCTGAATTGCAGTTTGGATAGACAAGCAGACGTGGAGTAAAAGTCTTCATCGTTGAACTGGTCAGTGTCGGTCACTTCTCCTGAAGATGATTCCCAATCATCCTCCGCATCCATGGCTATGTTCTTGTGTGGCGGCGGCGCTACGCGGTATATTTTTTCTTTGTGGTGGAAGTAAGAAAATGTCAGCGTTTCAATAGGGCCTCGTGTCTCTTATCTGACTATCGTGGCCAGTGATGGCTTTTTTTATTCAATTAATTATTTTTATTCAAATAATAATTATTTTTTTATATCAGAAGTTAATTCTCAGAACTTTCAAAAATGTTTTCCATAGTTTTTTTTTTGGAAACTTCATATGACCTTTGCTACTAAACCTTTCATAAAAAAAAAGAAAATTATTTCTTTTAAAAGAAGAATGCCATTTTTCTTTAGAAATGATAAAAGATAATAATTATATTGCACTCGTTTACTAATATAAAATAAAAAAAAAACAAGATAACAAAGATAATAAAAATATTTTTAGAGACCATCTAAGAAAAAATGTTTATTTCATGTTTTTATTTTCATCACTTCAATCGAATATATTTTTAATATATATAATAATTTTGCTCGTAATTAAAATAATTGAATTATTAATAGATGAGCATGGTAGCATTACAATTTTATTTATTTATTTTTCAAGTTAAAAGAAAGACAAAATATGATTAACTTCATCCACACACACATATATATAAGAGATTATATTCTATATTCTTTTTTTTATTCCATGATAAAATAACATTTTAAAATTAATTCTTATATATTAAGATTAATTCCATCTTTTCTGAAAAACAAATAATAAATACTGAAATTAGAGTATTTATAAAATATAATCTTTTCCGATCACAATTCAAAGAACTTTATTGATTGTTGAACTCATCATCTACTGCCATCAAAACTATTAAATCAATCTCCACCAATAACTTAGTTTGAAGTTTGAAATAGAGTTAAATGAGTTGATTTAAATAATTTTTTAAATTAAATTATATATTAATTAAATTACTGATTAATTTAAATTATTTTTTGAGTCACTTGAGTTTTACCGATTAATTCTCACCTATTTGTCTTTTAAAATTTAGGTGAGCTCCTAGATTGATAAGTTTAGTTAGATTTAATAACAATTGTTAGCATTATTTTTATTAAGAAGATAATGAAAAAGAAAAAAGAAAAAAAAAAGGGATAATTGATTTATTTCAAAACCGTTTTTCTCTCTCATTTATTATTTTTTTCTCCCTTCAAATAAATAACCCCCTTTGCCTACTCTTTCTACATTCCCTTTTCCTTCCCAGCAAGAGCATAAAAAATCAATCAACTCTTCTCTCCTAGACTCTCTCTCTCTCTTCCCTTTCCTCCATGGCACCCTCAAGACTCCTCCTTTCCCTCTCTATCCTCCTTTGCTTCCTCTCCTTCTCTTCCTCAGCAAGACCCTGCAAGACCCTTTTCATCTCCTCTTATTCTGTCTCCTACAAACCCCTTAACCCTTACCCTAACGACCCTAACCCTAACAACCCATCTTCTGGGTTCTTGATCGTAACCGAGATCCAAGAAGCCTCAATCTCCGCCTCCTCCCTGGCACTCATCAAACGCAGATTCATCCCGGTCGTTTCTAGCAATAATTATGAAAATACCAACAAGGAAGCCACTCGCCGCGACGAGGTGGGGTCGGTTTGGGATGGATTTGGGAGCTATGACTTGAGCTCGTTGCGCGATCGTACTAAGGATATTCTTAGCGTGGTTGTTGCTTTGCTTTTTGGTGTCGGTTGTGGTGCGCTTACAGCAGCTACAATGTATCTGGTTTGGTCTTTGTTTTCTCCATCGCAGCCGCGTTATGATGATTATTTTGATGGGGATTTTAGTGATGATGAGGAGGAGGATTTGAAGAAAATTGGGTATGTCAAGATTCCTGAGGCAGAGCAAGTTAAAGGCGGTTCGGTATGAGGGAGGTTGGTGATTTCTTGATTTGGCTCCGCGTATATAGTAATCAAGAAAGTAGTAAATTCGGTGTTTATCAAGTGTTTAATTTTATCTATGATTATGTTATTGTTGTGGATTATTGTTATTGAAGAACAGATTATGATTGTGATGTCATTAAGGTGTGCGTTGCTGTTATTGCCGAAAGGCTGTGACTTTTATTGTTATATAACACCAGTTGACTTTCGGGCGTTAACTCTGTGTTTTCTGTTGATGATTTGATGGAATGTGGCTTGGTTTTTAGGTTTGTAGAGGGGAATTTGATGAATTTTAGGCTCCTGCTGACATTGCTGTTTTGTATGATTTCTTCGGCTAATGTGTTTGTGCTAGTTGATTAGTTTGTAGCTTTGATGGAACGTGGCTTGGTTTTTAGGTTTGTAGAGGGGAATTTGATGAATTTTAGGCTCCTGCTGACATTGCTGTTTTGTATGATTTCTTCGGCTAATGTGTTTGTGCTAGTTGATTAGTTTGTAGTTTTGATGTTAATATGGAAATGGAATTGATAGGATTAGTTACTGACAGAATACAAGAAAACTTAATCTAGTAAACTACTTCGTTGAGCGTTGCAGGGTGGTGAAGTAGGCAATGTAGCTTTTGATCACCGCAAGGTCCCTGTACTGCTACTGCTATTCCTGCTGAAGCTTTATGTAGTCAATGGCTGAACCCTTAGATTTTTCATGTCCACTATCATATGCTTTCATCATCTGAAAGCTTAAAGATGGGAAATTGTTTTAGGTGTTACTGGTGGAGCTGGTCCCTTCGCATTAGAGACACTACTGAAAAGTATGTAACAGAGGGAGTCCTGAGAGTTAGAGGCTGCCGCATATTCCTGTGTTAATTCAAAGATGTTTTGTGGGCATTGTTTTGTTTCATTCACTTGTGCTTCATTTTCTTAGTTGACTTGCGTTTGGCTATGCCACTTTTCCATTGCATTCATTGATTTGGTTAAAGGTGCTGGATCAATCTAAGAGAGCCTAGAAATTAGAGCTGCTATAGAAGTCTAGTCCTTGAAAAGCATCATAGTTATGACACAAGTTTGAAATCAAAGCTGCATTCTTTGAATGTCACTGAAATCCTGTAGATGTTTGTTGTTTTGAATTGTGGAGTTGAGCAAGTTAGCTGAGGAGTTGGCATGGTCTTATAAAGAGATTAGAGCTTTTGCCTAGTGGAAACATTATTATTTCTGTGGTTAAGAGATGGCCATCTTTTTTTGCTATCATTTGCAGCTATATGATCTGTTTATCTTCACACCATCTCTATAGTACAGTACCAATGCTCAATGGTACAGCCTGAAATTGGAATTTTTAAATAATCTGGATCACCTAAACTTAGCCACCCATCTAGCAATGCCCTCCTTTACCAGTCAGATGTGTATTGCAGCTTCCTAAGCTGATGCGTTATATCTAGAGCATTAGTCTTACGGTTCTCTGCACGCAATGAAAAGCTTTTTAACGCTTTCATAGCTTAGCAGGCTCAAGCGGTGGCTTCGAGGCTTGAATGAGTAGAGTTCATATTTTCTCCATCTTCTTTTAAGTTTATTATTTTGTATTAGAACTCAATGAAGATTTTAGGATTTTGCAGTGTCCCCACGCTTTCTCCCCTTTTAACCTTTCGTTTTGCTTTGTTTCAATAAATGTTAATAGCAAGATGTTCACTTACTGGGCTCAACCTGTTCAGTAAATGGCCTGGATACATAGCGGATTTCAATTAATAGATGTCCACTGATACGAAATATAGAATGGATAAAGATAAAAACTAGGGTTCTAGAGCTCTAATATTACATAT
>Ga0307507_10006236_pt1 | contig 18541 bp, 5 predicted proteins | sample 7_EM_MG_FD_207223 | JGI IMG/M metagenome (GOLD analysis project Ga0307507, IMG submission 207223) | Populus trichocarpa ectomycorrhiza microbial communities from riparian zone in the Pacific Northwest, United States - 7_EM | ecosystem: Host-associated > Plants > Roots > Unclassified | place... | reverse complement strand
AACCTTTAAGAGGTTTGCGAATGCTTCCCGTAGCTCCATTACTACTTTACGGTATTCTGACGAGTGAGCCTTTTCGGTATCATTTGCCTGTTTAGTGTACATAACAAAATAGGTTTCGCTTATAGGTCGTATTGCATTCGCAAGGTCCATTAGCCAGATCCTATTAGTTATCTACAAAAGATTATACTTCTCTACCATCTTTATCGCATGCTCCCATCTGTTAAGCCACTAGGTAATTTTTGCCTGTTTAAGTCCCTTAAGTGATTCTATGTACTGCAGTTATACCTTCCTTATTATAAAGTTCTTTGAGGGCTTAGTGTCTTCTTTTAACCAAATTAGCCATTCCTTGACTGTAAGGGAAGGGTCGAGCAGTAGCTTCTTCTAGATTAATACTATAAACGTAATCTAGGTGCGTATCTATTGCAGATGCTCTTCCTGTTTCAGGAAGTACTTTATGTCCTAGTCGTAGTATCGTCTGCTGTTCTTATACGCTCTCTGTTGGTTCGTCGAAAGCTGTGCATATAAGGTTGCATTCTCATTAAAATCTATGACTTTTGGAAGAGGTGGTTTTTCAAGTAGACCTTCTTAAGGTACTTCTGTAGCTGGGTTAACGTGGGCCCAAATTTACTAATCCACAAGGGCTTATAGTTGCCAGATCTATTACTCCCAGTCTTCTAGTTTATTAAGGATAATTATAGTTAACAAACTCAACGTCAGTAGAGTTATTTTAACTAATAGGTAGAGGGGAATTGAGATAGAATTCGTTGTTAGGATCGTCCTTATTATCAGGATCGTCCTTTAATGATTAAGGTAGGATTTCTGTTAGAGTCTGCGTCTTAACGATAAGGTGTTAGAGTCTAACGATAAGGTAGAATTTCTTTAAATAATTAAGTAATAGCTGAATAGCTTCTTAAGTCGGCGGACCAGGCTTATAACTGTCACGAAGTTCGTGTAGAGGGGTTCATTAATGCAATAGGTTAATTAATTAATAATCTTAACTTAATTGTTAATTAATGTTGATATTATACTCGTGAGCCCCTTAGGCTCTAAGCTCAGATGAAGAGATTTATAATGCACGTGCTCCGTGCACGTGACCCACGCCTTTAGAGAATACAGATTATCTGACAAATATCTATAACACCAAGACCGCATTATCTTACTACTAAAGAAAGTCGACCCTACTATCCTAGAAGAACTACTAAGCGAATCCCAAGACCAGAGCATTAAAGACTTTATTATAGTAATAGACCCAGAGCCTAAGAAAAAACCCCTTAAGGAGCTTATTAAGAATGCCTATAAAGAGAACAAACTCGCTAGGAATATATTGGCTGCACTATATAAATAGGAAGACCGTAAAGCACGCTATTAGCCTAAGTAGATTAGGAAGCTACTCCGCTATAATAAATCCAAATATTTAATTGTTAACGGCCTAATCTACTATAGGAATTAAGTATTTGTCCCTAATTTACATAAACTCTAACTAGAAGTTGTATACCGTATATATAGTTCGGGCCCTATAGGTCACCTAGGCCGCGTTAAGACACTAGACCTCCTTAATCAAATATATTAGTGGCTAGGTATTTCACAGTTTACAGCTACCTTTATAAAAGACTGCGCTCTTTACTTCCGCATAAAGACCCTATGTTTAGCACCGCCTGGTTTCCTAAAACCACTAGAACTACCAGTCCGCCCATAGACTAATATCTCTATTAACCACGTTGTTAACCTGCCTAAGTGCCTTTATAATGGTAAAACATATAGATATATCTTTATTGTTATTAACCGCCTAATAAAGATAAGACACTTTATTCCTATTACTAGCCTAGATACTAAGGAGCTTGTTAAAGCATTTATTTATACTATCTATAAGTTACACGGCGCTCTAAATACTATTATTTCTAATAGAGGCTCTTTATTTGTTTCTAACTTCTGGCATCACCTAAACTAGCGCCTAAAGGTAACCCTAAGCCCTAGCTCCGCATAGCACCCTAAAACAGATAGTTAAACCGAGATTGTTAATGCAGTAATAAATAAGTACCTACGCGCCTTTATAAGCTTTACCTAAGACGACTAGATAAATTGGCTCCCCCTTACCAAGTTTGCTATAAATAACCAGGTTAATAAGACCGCGGAAATCTCACTATTCTTTACTAACTATAGCTATAACCCACGTCTAGGCGTTAAACTAGTAGGCCCCCAGCCATTAGCCCTATCTATATATATAAAGAAGGAGTACCTATAAGCTAATACTATTACTAACCGCTTTAAGCGCATCTTAACCCAGCTTAAAGCCCTAGCTCGTATCTCCCAGCAACAATATAAAGATAACGCTAATATAAAACGAGACGAAGGTATAATATTTAAAAAGGATAATATGGTTATAGTTAGCCTTAAAAATATAAAGACCAACCAGCCTAAGAGGAAGTAGAATAATAACTAGGATAGACCCTAGCCCATCCTAGCTGCCTATAGAGGAGCAGTTATAGTTAACCTCCTAAACTATATCTATGTTAATAAGTCTTTCTATACTTTAAAAGTCCGCCTCTGGTTCCCTAAAGAGATCTCTAGTTAAGTACACATTAATAAAGAGGAACGTTGTAATGTCATAGGTAGGATAGCCAAAAGGGATAATAACGGCAATATTATAGACAAGTAGGAATTTAAAAAGATCCTTAATATACATAATAAACAAATAGACGAGCATGGCTTAACATACTATATTAAATGGAAATACTATAATAAGAAAACCTAGAAACCCAAAAAATCCCTAAAAGGGTGCGAGCACGCACTACTAAGGTTCCATAAATAACACCCTAAGAAGCCAGGACCCCCAGACTGGGTATAAGATAAGGGAGAGTTACGCCAAGGCCGTAGCCAACTATGAAGGTAATTTGTGGTAGTTAAGATCTTATAGAACTTTAACCACCAGTCAAAGTTATCTAATTAGTTAGTTTTTTGCCAAGAAGCGCCATGTGGTAGCAGTATAGAGTTCTACCAATTTTATTTATTAAGCTGACTAATTAAGATTTTCTATGCCCGGCATGGAAAATCGCTATTGGCTTAGTCAAGGGCGGTAAGTAGAAGTGACATCTTTACAGCGAAAATAGGTTACTTGTTTGGTTTAAGGACCAAACCTTCTAGGGAGGGAAGTACTGTCACGGCACAGTCCTAACGCGTACTGTCTCGTACTGTTTCCTACTATTGGCTGGCCCACCATTAGCGCCTTAGCGGCTGCCCCTACTATTTATATACAATACCCCCTTTTACCTCCTTCTCCTCTTTATACCACAATGTAGTTATTTAGCCTATTAGCATTACAGCACTGTGACACCTACCCTATATATTTATGCGGTTAATTACCAGATTTCTAAAGAAAAAAAAGGGTTACTTTCTCTCCTATATATAGGAGGTACCAAAAAAGGCTCTCTATTTAAAGATATAGCCTAAGACTAATATCTAGCTAAAATATATAGAGGCCTACTACCTAGGTAGGGCTAATAATAAGGTTATATAGCTTAACCTTATGGGCTTAGAATTTCTATATCTCCTCTATATATTTAGGGTAATTCTATTATAGGACTTAGTAATCCTATATAAGCAGTTCCCGCTTTACCCCCTATAAAAGAACCCCCTCTTTAGCTATAAGAAGTACTAAAGGTTTACTATATAGGTAGAAAACTCGCTAGCTAATGTAGTTATGCTAAATAAGCCAATAATACGGAAATACTAGCCCGCCTATAAGGCTGTAGCTAAGCTAAGATATAAGGCTACAGTCTCTAAGATAAAAGGGGTTTAATTATATATATAGACAATCTTAAAACGCCTTAATAAAATAGAAAGGTTATTAGCATTATTTACATCTATATAGATTTAATAAGGGAAAATAGGCATCTAAATAGGGCCTATAGAGTCTATATATCTACCTTTAGGTAAGCCCGCGCTATCTATTATAATATCTATACTACCTACTTAGCCGTCTATAATATCTACACCGCTGTCTATAATATTTACACTGCCGTTTATAATATCCGCACTACCTACTTAGCTATTTACTATATCTATACTGCCTATTTAGCCGTCTACTATATTTATATTACCTCTACTAGCATAGGTATAAGCTAATACTTAACTATCTCTCCTATTTATTTTTAACTTATAGGCACTACAAAAAAAATACAAAATACTTTAAGTCGGTAATTTGGTCTTTTAGCTTTAGACTAAGTAGACTTTAGGGCTAGTGGGTAGGCCATTAATTAAAGCTTTTAATTACTACTAGGGGGCACGCTAGTAAGTTAACAGCAAGGCTATATTTTATAGCCGTTGCTATATAATAATTAAGGATATAAGACGGCGCGTAGAAGATGGTATAGTAAGAGATAAAAAATAGGCTATTAATTAGCCGGAACAGCTATAAGGCCAGCGTTCTTTAAATTAGCTTTATAAGAATATTTAACTACTAACTAGCCCTTAGGGCGAGGGAGGGAAAGGAAGAGAAAGGCTCTATATTAAGCAGTATATATATATATAATACTATTTTACTATAAAACTATTATAGTAATTAAGACGCCTTAATATAGGACTCTATTAGTAACTAAGACATCTTAATATAGGACTATACTGCAGTAACTAAGACGCCTTAGTATAGAACTATACTTTAGTAACTTAGACGTCTTAATATAGGACTATACTATAGCGGCTAAAACGCCTTAATATAGGACTATACTTTAGTAACCAAGACGTCTTAATATTGTTACAGTACTGGCATATTGCTACTAGATTTCCGTAAAGTGCTATTACATAACCGGAGGATTATATATAACTTTAAGCGGTGCTTCTATTCTTCCCCTTTCCTTTCTCTAGCTTTGGATCCTTATTTATAGACAATCCAATTATACAGGCTTGCGCAACCCTCTTACTATACTCGTGCCTTAATTAACTAAGTTACTAATATTATCTAAAGCTTGTCTACTCTTTCTTCCTAAAAAGGAACTTAAATATATCTATAAACTAAGAATAGGACAGGAATATAGAATAGGACCCTAAGAATATTACTAGAACTATAAGGATAGGATAGAACTAAAGGAATATAAGTAGAACGCAAAACCTAAGAACAGGACACGTATGGACTAAAACCCTTAGAAAAATAAACAAATACTAAAAATTATCTAATATCCCTACTACTATGCCAAGAAACACAGTAGCTGATAAAGCCGCTGTAGGACCTATAAATACCTCTAATAGTAAAACAGTCGCCGTCTTAACCCCTAAAAAGAGCTCGTAGTAGCTAATACCAAAATTAAACGGCCTTAAGAGCTGCTTAAAACTAGAGACATCCCTATACCTAGTAAGGAGTTATTAGATACCTAGAGACTTACTATAATCCTTAAGGCCTATCACAGTGCTATAATGCAAGTAGGCTAAATAACTACATTGTGGTATAAAGAGGAGAAGGAGGTAAAAGGGGGTATTATATATAAATAGTAGGGGCAGCCGCCAAGGCGCTAGTAGTGGGCCAGCCAATAGTAGGAAACAGTACAAGACAGTACAAGACAGTACGCGTCAAGACAGTGCCGTAACAGTACTCCCCTCCCTAGAAGGTTTAGTCCCTAAACCAAACAGGTAACTTATTTTCGCTGTAAAGATATTACTTCTACTTACCGCCCTTAACCAAGCCAATAGCGATTTTCCATGCCGGGCATGGAAAATCTTAATTGGTTAGCTTAATGAATAAAGTTAGCAGAACTCTATACCGCTACCATATAGCGCTTCTTGGCAAAAAACTAGCCAATTAGATAACTTTAACCGGCGGTTAAAGTTCTATAAGATCTTAACCACCATAAATTACCTTTATGGTCGGCTATAGCCTTAGCATAGCTCTCCCTTATCTTATACCCAGTCTAGGGGTCCTGGCTTCTTAGGGTGTTATTTATAAAACTTTAGTAGTGCGCGCTTATACCCTTTTAGGGATTTCTTAGGTTCCTAGGTTTTCTTATTATAATATTTCCATTTAATATAATATATTAAGCCGTGCTCATCTATTTATTTATTATATATATTAAGAATCTTTTCAAATTCCTACTTATCTATAATATTGCCGTTATTATCCCTTTTGGCTATCCTGCCTGTAATATTATAACATTCCTCTTTGTTAATGCGTGCTTAACTAGAGATCTCTTTAGGGAACTAAAGGCGGACCTTTAAAGTATAAAAAGACTTATTAACATAGATATAGTCTAGGAGGTTAACTATAACTGCTCCTTTATAGGCAGCTAGGACAGGCCAGGGTCCATCCTAGTTATTATCCCACTTCCTCTTAGGCTGGTTAGTCTTTATATATTTAAATCTAACTATAACCATATTATCCTTTTTAAATATTATACCTTCGTCTTGTTTTATATTAGCATTGTCTTTATATTATTACTAGGAGATATAAGCTAGGGCTTTAAGCTAGGTTAAAATACGCTTAAAGCGGTTAGTAATAGTATTAGCTTATAAATACTCCTTCTTTATATATATAGATAGGGCTAATAGCTAGGGGCCTACTGGTTTAACGCCCAGACATAGGTTATAGCTATAATTAGCAAAGAACGGTAAGATTCCCGTAGTTTTATTAACCTAGTTATTTATAGTAAACTTGGTAAAGGGGAGCTAATCTACCTAGTTATCTTAGGTAAAGCTCATAAAGGCGCATAGGTACTTATTTATTACTGCATTAATAATCTTAGTTTAGCCATCTATTTTAGGGTGCTATATAGAGCTGGGGCTTAGGATTACCTTTAGGCACTAGTTTAGGTAACGCTAGAAGTTAGAAATAAATAAAGAACCTCTATTAGAAATAATAGTATTTAGAGCGCCGTATAACTTATAGATAGTATAGATAAATGCTTTAATAAGCTCCTTAGTATCTAGGCTAGTAACGGGAATAAAGTATCTTATCTTTATTAGGTGGTTAATAACGACAAAGATATATCTATATGTTTTTCCATTATAAAGGCACTTAGGTAGGTTAACGACGTAGTTAATAGAGATATTAGTCTATAGGTGGACTAGTAGTTCTAGTAGTTTTAGAAAGCTAGGCAATACTAAGTATAGGGTCTTTATCTAAAAGCAGAGAGCGTAGTTTTTTATAAAGGTAGCTATAAACTGTAAAATACCTAGCCACTAATACGTTTAATTAAGGAGGTTTAGTGTCTTAACTCAGCCTAAGTAGCCTATAGGGCCTAAACTATACGTATGGTATACAACTTCTAGTTAGAGTTTAGGTAAATTAGGGACAAATACTCGATTTCTATAGTAGATTAGGCCGTTAATAATTAAACATTTAGACTTATTATAGCGGAGCAGCTTCCTAATCTGCTTAGGCTAATAGCGTGCTTTATAGTCTTCCCGTTTATGTAGCGCAGCCAATATATTCCTAGCGAGTTTGTTCTCTTTATAGGCATTCTTAATAAGCTCCTTAAGGGTTTTTTTTTTAGGCTCTGGGTCTATTACTGCAATAAAGTCTTTAATACTCTGGTCTTAGGATTTACTTAGTAGTTCTTCTAGGATAGTAGGGTCGACTTTCTTTAGTAGTAAGACGACGCGGTCTCAGTGTTATAGACGTTTATTATTAGCATTAGCAGGTGCAACGCCTAGAAGACAGCTAAGAGCATCTAGGATTATAGCTTTAGTGCTAGGCCTATAGGTAATAACAAAGTTAAATTAGGAAAGGAACTTAGTCCAACGGACTTAGCACTAGTTTAGTTATTTTATTATTATAAAGGTCTAGAGGTTCTTATAGTCTATAATAATTTTAAACAGCTGCTTAATTCTTTATAATTTAGGATACTATTCTTTTAGTGCCTTAATAATTGCTAGGAGCTCCTTATTATATATTTTATAGTTATATTTAGGGGCTAAGTGCTTGGCAGAGAAGAATATAACTAGCTTAAGCTTATTACTTTTATTAGCTTAGTAAAGCACTCCACCTAAAGCCGAGTTTAAGGCGTCTGTCTTTACTATAGTCTTCTTTATATAGTTGTAATACGCTAGGACCGGTGCTGTAGTAAACGCTGTTTTTAGGGTCTAAAATGCCTATGCTTAATTAGGGCCCTATAACTAGCTAATACTCTTTTTTAGTAGCCTAGTTATGGGCTTAACTACCTTAGAATAGCCTTAAATAAATTGTTAGTAGAAGTTCGCAAAGCTAAGAAATTGCTATAGTTCCTTAGCTAATATTGGGTCCTTTTATTTCTATAGGGCCTGCACCTTCTTAGGGTCCATAGTTATGCCATTAGTTAAGATAATTAAGCTAAGATATTTTGTTTTAGTAGCATAAAACTTAGACTTATTAATATTAATCTAGAGTCCAGCATTACCAAGTCTCTAGATAATTTTATTTACGTATTTTGTATATTTAGCGCGTGTTTTTAAGAAAACAAGGACATTATTAAAATACGCGGTATAGTAGTTATTAAGGGCGTTGTATAAAATATAGTTAATATAGTTCTAGAATATAGCAGGCGCGTTATAGAGACTAAATAGTATAACTAATATCTTATAGAGTCCAAACCGGGTAATAAATGCTATAAGCCACTTATGGTCTTCCGCAATCCGGATCTAGTTAAATACAGCGATTATATTAAGCTTGGTAAAGTACTTAGCACTATAGAGTGCGTTAAGTGTTTCGTGGATTAGTGGTAATAGGTACCAGTTCTTAATAGTAACTATATTTAGGCCTCGGTAGTTATAGCAGATTTGTACACTGCCGCTAGACTTTATAGCAAGGAGGAGTAGTACGGTAGCTAGTAAGGTTAATTTACGAATAAAACCCTTATCCAGCATTTTATTAATCCATTTCTTTATACAGCTAAGTTTAGCAGGTAAGAGTGATCTATTTTTATAATATAGGGCCTAGTTTCTAAGGATAATCTTAATTTTATAGTCCTATAGTTAGTAAGGAGGTAGCTTATCTGCATTCTTAGGGAGGAAATGCTTAATATATTTACGGAACTCCTTTAGTAGGCATTATAAAATATCTTCGCGGGTTAGTCCTAGTTTGCCTTTTAGGAATTTTTTAATATTAGTGTTAACTATCTTCCAGCGTAGAAACTTAGCCTTAGTTTTTAGGTTTATCTTAAGGAATTTATAAAAATAAGGGGGTAGCGCTTTACGGGCTTCCTCTATTATATAGTCACCTTCTACTAGTCGGCGGAAAGACTTTTCTAATAGGTTTGGTATTTCTATTAGGCCTATAGGCAGCTCTTTAAGCAGCTATTAGTGCTCTTCTTATTTTTCTATTTCTACTAGCTCCGCCATATAGATCCTTATTGCCTTTACGCCTTTTTATTTATAGAACTAGGTAAAATTAACAGCATAAGTGCATTTAATGTCATCTAGGTTAGGGCGTGTCTGGTTTTCCGGTGCTATAGCTAGGCTAGCGCGGCTTAGTTGGCCTAGGGGGACGGAAACGAGGCGGCGGCCCTATATAGTACGTGCGGGAGACAGGTGTAAGGTTAGGCGTTATAGGGGGGAGGTCTTAATTACTCTAGTTTTAGTCTTAGCTATAACGCCTTTAGCTATTATACGTGCGGTTATATATACGTATAGTAATTAACTTAGAGTTAGGTGTCTTATTAGCTGGCCTAGGTTAACTGGGTGTATATAGGGGACTTATAGTTCTAGCGGTGTTTGTTTTTTTAGGGGTAGGGTAGTAATCCAGTCTTCTAGAATCTCTACTTTGTCTACTACATATATTAGCTTACTAGTGTTAGGTACCTCTTCTACTATCAGCTAACAGTATTTAAGCGTTAGCCGTGCAATGCGTCTATATAATGCTACTTAGTTATAGTTAGGAATGTGTTATAGGAGATAGTTATAGGCACAGTAGTTAGAGTTAAACTTAAGCTCTAGGGCGGGGAAGTCTAGCCTTAGGTTATGCTTTTTAAGCCAGGGTATTCCAAGAATTACTAGTATAGAGGGTAATAACTTCGTAACGTAGAAGAGTATAGATTCTATATAGTAGCCAATTATTATTTTTGCTGTAAAGTAGTAGGTAATAAAGCTAGATAGAAGTCTATTAGTAAGGCGGAGTGGTTTTAGGACTAGGAGTCTTTTCGTTATAATATTATGCTTTTTTATAAGCGAGTCTTTATCTATAAACGCTAATGCTGTACTACCGCTATTAATGAGGCTTACTATTTTAATAAAAACTTATGGGAGTGGGTTACGCAGTAAGGAGAGGTAGGTCTAAATAAGGATGGCATTTCTATCGCTATTTGCTATTCTAAGGTTAAGTAGCAGCTGGCTTAGAATAAGATCTAATTAATTTAGTAGCATAGATCTAATCCTTTTATCCTCCTCCCTATATAGTTCTAACCCTTAAAGGCGACTTAGTCTAAGGATTGGTCTTTTAATAACTAAATTATGGGGCTTGGCTGGTAACTATGGTCTTAGCTAGTATATCCTAACGTGTTAGTTTCTAAGGGTATATATATGCTAGGGGGTACTTTACCAAGGATATAGCCGGTCTTACGGTTAGTAGCGGCACGGAGTACTTGTCTATAGTTTATATACAGGACCATCAGCTAGGGCTATATGTAACCGACTACGGTATCCTGCCAAACCACCACTGTTTCACCTATGTATTACCTTGACTCGCTCACCGACTCGCTTACCGACTCGGTCAATTACCCCTTTACTGTCTACACCTTTCATGTATATATACCACCTGATTTCCATAGATTTACAATTAAGTTGCTCAGTCAATTCTCCCATACTTGCACTGTTACACTATATTGGGGAAGGGAATTATGGGGGTGGGTTTCTGTGTCCGAACCCACGTCCCCATCCGCGGTTACCGTCTTAATTTCCATCCCCTCTGCTAAAGAATCTGCCGCGGCTTAGAGGGGGTTGGTGTGGTAGTATTAGGAGGAGATTTAGGTTCCTTTTAGGGTTATAAGCATTTTTTTAGTAGCTAGGTTAACCATACGCTATACAGAGTCTGTTATCCATGTAGTGTCTTTAGATATTATTAGGGAGGCCACCACTACTACTGCCAAATTTAACGGTGTTAAGGTCCATTGGGTTATTCTGCGGTGCTAGTACTAAGGTATTATTATTAGGTGGTGCAGGTTAATAGCCGCTAGCGGTACTTAGCTTGGCGGTATTAAGCTTAGTATAGTAGGCGTAGTTTTATAGGTTGTAAGCAAACATATCTATCTGCTTACTCTAGCCTTTATAGTTAGCATCGCCAATCTTATAGCTAAGGGTAAGGGCTAGGTCCTTTATTTTAGAGGAAATATTCTTCTTAAGTAGATCCACTTTTTGTTCCTTAGTCTTATTTACTTTAATTATTAACTTATTAAGCTCTGCTTTCTAGAACCAGTAGTTACACTTGCCTTAAATTAAGGTATCTAACTTGTTTTTTGCTGCTTGGGTTATATTAATAGTCTTATAGTGCTTCCTTATATACACGAGCATAGACTCTTGGTCGGAGAAGGTCCATTTACTTAAGTTGTTTGGGTATATACGTAGTATATCAAGGCCGTGCTTAATATAGTTATAGGCCTTATCTATTAGCGTGTCTAACATATAGAGGACTTCGTCCATTAGGGTTTTAAAGCACTTTACATCCCTCTAGAAAACGCCTTAGATCTTTATTTCCCATATTTTAAATTTTTCTTATTTTTTAATTAGTAATCCCTTACTATTAAACAGGGTTGGATCTTTTACTTTATAATTTTTTCTATAGGGCTTGGTTAGAAGAGGGGAGCTAGTAGCTGTATTCTTATTAGCAATAGTCTGGGTAAGTATAGTAATCTAAGAGCTAGACTTTATATAGTCTTAGTATATACAAGGGCTTGCTGTTTATATTATTGTATATATAGTTTAAGTGTCTTAAGGGAGTTAATTCTGTGCTGAGCTTCTTTAAGTTAGGACTTTATAGTTTGGTCTTTATTATAGACGGCTTAGAGGCCGTTCTTAACACTAGTTAAAAAGGTTGTATATATAGAGAGGTGCTGGAAGGTTCCTGCCATATTAAGGTCCTTAGGGTACTCCGGACCACTCCTAATTGCCTAGGTAATATAGGTGTGGAAGGTATTAAAGAGGCAGGCGAGTGCTTCGCGTAGGTTCATTAACGGGGTATTATCTATATTGTGGTCGCCTATTTTAAGGGATCTAGGTAAGGCAATTAAAATCTATAAGGCTTACTATAATGCTAAGGTTATCTAGGACTATACTAAGGTTGTCTGGGACTGTGGTATAGTGTTGTTGGTCGCGCTGGGTCACGATTACACTGGGAAACCGGAGATAATGTACTAGGAAGAAAAAGAAAACAGAGGTCGCGACAGGGCGCAATTGGAGATACCACAAACTGTCACAGTGCTGTAATGCAAGTAGGCTAAATAACTACATTGTGGTATAAAGAGGAGAAGGAGGTAAAAGGGGGTATCGTACACAAATAGTAGGGGCAGCCGCCAAGGCGCTAGTGGTGGGCCAGTCAACAGTAGGAAACAGTACGAGACAGTACAAGACAGTACGCGTCAAGACAGTGCCGTGACAAGGCCCTAGCCTAACGTATAGTATTAGCATTATCGCGGTCCGCGAAGGTTATAGACCCCCTATTACTTATAGACGGAACTAACCCTATATTTAATTGGAAGCTTTAACTATAAAATAAGCTTAAAGTTAATGCGGACCACTTCCCTATTACTTAAGCTAAGATAGTCTATGTCTTCGGCCGCACTGGTAGAGACGTATAAACGCACCTACGTCTGTAATACGCCTGGGATTTAGTAAACCCCTTCCTCTTTAGAAAAAAGATAATTAACTACCTGTCTTCTATTTATAAGTACCCCTTTAAGATATAAAACGCTCGCCTTAATTATAAAGACCTTAATATTCTAGTGGGGTAAATTGGCCCACTATATTTAATACCTAATTTAGGTATAGTTTTGGGAGAGCATAGGCCTCCTATAGGTATATAGGTTGGCCCGCGGCCTTAGAGTCTTTAATAACTTGGATAGGCTTAATAGATAGACGGTTTCGGATACACAATACACTCTTTTTCCTCTTCTTACTAACTGCTTTTCCTAATAATTTCTACTAACTAACTATAACAAACTAACAGACCGATAGTATACTAACTTCTTATCTAAAGAGAGACCTTCCCTCCCATATACTTTATGGCATTCCATATAGGGATAATAGCAAGCTCTTTAGATTAGAAGTTTAGTACTCTATATATAGGAGACACGCAGGAACGTGCTGCAGCCATGGAAGGACTAAAAACTGTTAAGTCACTGTTACCAAAAGCCGTTAAGTCACTAATAGATACGGAAATTAAGTACGGAACTACTAGCGACGTACGCGTAGGCATCAATATTATTAAGATAAGTTAATAATACTTTTGGAGATTATTATCTAAGACCTATAGTAGACGGTATAGACAACTAGGAGTAGGAATGCAAGCGCGGGGCATAGTAGGACGAAGGATAAAAGAGAGGGTTATAATGCATTAGGACCAGCGAAAAGAAGTCTTTAATTTTTAATTTATTATATTTACGACGGTCTATATAATTTTTCTTGCATTTATATAAGCCTTCCTTAAGTTTATAAGAGTAATAGCAATAGGGCCGATAAAGGGAATACTAGGGATACTAGGCCCATTCTATAATAATAGTAGAGAAGGAAGAAGGTAGCCTATTAACCTATAAAGTTTTCCTAACCTAGAGGATATGGTACTAGACCTAACTCCTATAACGTCTAGAACCGATAACCTTTAGTAGAAAGAGGATAAGAACTAGGAGGTTAACTTACCTATCCTAGCAGAAACTATAAGTCCGTTACCTTATAATAAACTACTAATAAAATAAGATAAGGTATATGTTATGGCCCAGCCCATGCCAGCTCTAGGGACTCTAGGGATTTCTTACTTTATAGGATAAAACGTATTACAGTTTATTAAATAGTATAAGTAACTAACGTGTTTCACTACTGAGCGCATCACACCACCGAGCGCATCACTTCAAAGAACACCAAAAAGTCTAAATTTTAATCTTAAGTATCTCAACCACTACTTAATAATATTTTCTAAAAATTTAAATATGGGCTCTTATATGCCTATTCTAGTGCCTATTATAATATAAAAGCATATAGTCTAGTGGTTGTTGAGATATTTAGAAATATCTCTATTTTTAGCCCCTAAACTCTATATTATAATAACTATTAAGTTGTATACTCTAATATTATAATATACACTAAAATATGTATATAAAGCTTATATTTAAATTTTTAGAAAATATTATTAAGTAGTGGTTGAGATATTTAAGATTAAAATTTAGGCTTTTAGTGTTCTTTGAAGCGATGCGCTCGGTGGTGTGATGCGCTCGGTGGTGGAATACGTTATGTATCTAATACCATGTTACGGACAACGAGAAGCATTAAGGACTTCTGGAATATTATGACTATTGGATAGGGACCTGGATTTAAAGCCTGCCTAAGTTTATTATTAGTTGATAGACAGAACTTATAAGAAAGCTTTAGATAGACTACTAAGGGAGTGACTACTTTTAACAAGTTAAGACGGTAGAATTCTTGGAAGCTTATATACTATAGTACAGGAATAACCTACCTAGTAGTATACGCGAGTACTGCAGATAGTTTATACTAATTTTCTAGAAGGTTACTAAGGCTAGTAATTTAGAAAACTATAAATAAGAATACTGGTTTGCAAAAGGACTCCTATTTAAATATTAAAGATATACTATAACTAAGATAGGAGCTGACCCAGATAGATAAGAGTCTTTTAAATTCCACCTGCTAAGAAGGGCTGTAAAAGACAGGCTTAATTCGTATAAGGGGATATTACCAAGAACGTGACCAAGTCCTGAGTTAACTAAATAGGTCCTATTAAAACTTTTGGAGCTCTTGCTGCACCCGGCCCAAAAAGACCAAACCAACCAAAAGAACCCTGAAAAACACCCTGATAATCCCCTAAGATGCATGCATCACAGGGGAGGCACAGGTGGAACGACGGTGGTACGCAGTCGCGCGTAACCGCCAGACCTATACCTAACAATAGCCCCCCACAACAACAACAAGGACGGGCGAATACTATACCAGAAAGCGGAAATACCCTAATTAAGAAGGCATCTAATAAAATACAAAGCCTATTAGACGCGTCTAGTATCCGGAACTATGGGGGAGTATCTATTAGCCATTACAAACTAATGCAGCTAGCAGAATGGCTCCAGTTTAGTAAACCTTAGGCGCCCCTTTAGCAAACCCTTAATTAAATCCTCTAACGGCTAAATAAAATTAAAGATAAACAAAACCCCCCCTAACAGGCGAACCGCACCTGGGCCGCCGTAGCTGCGCTCCTATAGTATAGGGAACCCACCCCCCTAAAGACAACAACTGGGTATATAATCACAATATAACCAAATATAGAAAAGGCAGAGGAACTTAGGGGATAATTAGAAATAGAAGTTCTTATAGAGATTCACAAGGAGGTCTACAACGCCGTTATAGTCCAACACCTTAGGAGTGGAGATATTAGAGTTACCCTAAAGGACTAACAGGTAAAGGAACGGGCTATAAGGGTAGAGGACAGGCTAGGAAAGCATATTGGCATAAAAGTGCTTTATAAAGATTACCTAGTTAAAGTCCTGTTAGTTCCTATAAGCCTTAGGGTAAAAAGGGGACGCCAGGCGGATAATACAGCAACTATATAGGAGATAGTAAAATAAACAGAATACCTTATACTAGGACTTGTAATTACCCAAATTTAATAGCTTTAATAGGAAAATATAAACTAAGCATATAATAAGAACAATAAGAGGATATAAGGGGCGCCAGAGACTTGCTAGGGAAATAATAGATAAATATATAGCTCCCTTATTATTAGCGTATATATACTAGGAATGCAAAAACTTCTTATCTAAAAAGGAATAATTATAAATGGCCTTATATATAACATAAGGCTCTATAACCACAGACTATACCTAGAACGATATTATCGCTATATATAATAGGGACACACCCAATCCACATGCGCAGCACAGGTGTGCTACGGCCACTATATAGGCCCCTATGATATAAGATAATATACAAATTAAGACCAAATAAAATGCGCGAACTGTCACCAAAGCACATATAAAGCGTGGGAGAGAGAAGACTGCATTAAATATAGGAGACGGAAGGAAAGGGCTTAATAGCTATAGGAACAACTGCACGCTAGGTTATATAAATGGAAACAACAGGCAATAAGCTAAGGGGACGCAGGTGTCTTCCTAGCGTTTCCTACCTTTAATACTAGGGGGCTAAGCCAGCCATCCCAAGCCTTAACGGGCCAAAAGCGACGCCGCGCGACATTACTAGACCAAACAGGGACATAAGGGACATATAGGACACAAGGGAGAGGACGCCCAGTAGAAAGACCCCTATAGACGGCTACGGCAAGTTTAAGGCCGGGATAATTAAAAATTAGATTTAACGCGGTAAATATAACACACGCAGCTAGCTTATAAGGGGCACATAGCCAACCAGCGAGAATGGGGGAAGAACCAGAGGCAATAACAAACTCAGATTTAGAAAGGCTAGTAGGAATATAAGACATAGGAATGGAAAGCTTTACACAAAATAAGTAGTGGCCAGGGAGTAAATACAGGAGATAGAAGTTCTAAACATTTTAGAGAAAGTGGAAACGGAAGAAGTGAGGAGTAAAGGAGAGGCGAAGGACCCCCACCGGGGGTCCGCTACTTGACCATTATATAGTATAACTACGGCAATACAAACTACCGTCTAGCAAGGCCCCTACTAGACAGTCTAGACCTAGAGAAACACTATATTCTTGCTATATAAGAGCCGTATTATAATACCTATATATAATTAATATACTGCCCTTAAGGATTCTAGCTCCTATATAAACCAAAAGCAGCCATACGCGTATGCTTTATGATTAGCAAAAATATCAGCCTTGCCTTATAGTTATAGCAGGTAGTTAACCCAGATATTGCAGTTATAACTATTTAGATATATAGGGGACTAGTATAAATTATTAATATCTATAACCCTAGGGTCGAAGGGGTAGCATAGATAGAGAATATTATATCTATAATAAGCTTACTAGAAACTAAATACGCGGAGTCTATTCTACTAGGAGATATAAACCTCTACCACCTATAGTAGGGGGGCATCCATGTTGCTGCCGATTAATAGGTAGAGTGCCTACTAAGAGCTATAGATAATGGGGGCCTCAAGCTAGCTACCCCCCTAGGTGCAATTATATGGCAATAGGGCACTGCTAAAAGTACAATTGACCTTACAATTATAGACGAAAACCTATACCAGAGACTTAAAAGGTGCTCCCCTAAAAAAGAATGGATACTTACCTTAGACCATATCCCTATCCAGATATAACTAGATCTGGACATTAAGGCGCAACCAAATGGCAAAAGATACGCAATAAGGAAGCTTAACATAGATAGCTTCCTTAATACAATTAAACAACAACTCTAAGACCTAGAAGAAATCCACCTAATACCAAACAAGTAAGGCTTATTAGCTACCCCTAAGGAAATTAATTAAAGACTAGAAAGGATCTAGGCAGTAATTAAAAGTGGGCTAAAAGAGCACTGCCCGGTTTTAAAACCAGGCCCCTACGCGCAATATACGTGGTCCGCATAGTACGCGGCCCTTATAGCCGGCCAACGACAAGCAAGGAGGAAATATATAAGCAGCCACAATTCTAAGGACAAGAGACAATATAAAGATACAAGAAACTAGCTAAAGAATACCCTAAGAAAAGAAGTAAGGAATAACTAGAGACGGTTTATAAATAAATATACTACTAACCTAAGTCTCCCCTATAACAAGGGCCTTTGGACTATAGCGAAATGGGTAAAGAAAAAAGTAGGACGCTTAATAGAAGATCTATACCTACCACCCCTATAAAGAGCAGGTGAACCATAGGCTATAAGCAATAATAACAAAAAGGCAAAGATCTTTATAGAAAGATTTTTCCCTTAACCGGCTCTAGTAGACCTTAGCGATATTACTAGTAAAACACCAGTGACTTGCCTAAGGGTTAATAGCAACATAACAACTAAAGAAATGGCTAGAACTATTAGCCGCCTTTTAAATAATATAGTACTAGGACTAGATAGGATCCTAAATAAAGCCCTAAAGACCTGTGGACCACTTATAGCACCTTGGCTTGTAGACGTAGCCAGAGTATGCTTTATAATAGGCTACTACCCGCGACTTAAAAGATCCATAACGACAGTTGTTTTATAAAAAGAAGGTAAAGTAGACTATTTAATCCCAGAAAGCTACCGCCCTATTGCCTTAGAAAACACCCTAAGCAAGATCTTAGAAAAGGTTATAGCGGACTATATAGTAGACATGGCAGAGGAACACGCCCTACTACCGCAAAGCTAAATAGGGGCAAGAAAGAATCGCTTAACGCTATTAGCACTTACACTACTCGCTACTACCATTAAAACTGCATAGGCTATGCGAAAGGACTTTATAGTATTAATACTTAGCCTAGATATTA
>Ga0307507_10006235_pt1 | contig 18545 bp, 12 predicted proteins | sample 7_EM_MG_FD_207223 | JGI IMG/M metagenome (GOLD analysis project Ga0307507, IMG submission 207223) | Populus trichocarpa ectomycorrhiza microbial communities from riparian zone in the Pacific Northwest, United States - 7_EM | ecosystem: Host-associated > Plants > Roots > Unclassified | place... | reverse complement strand
GGAGGTTCTCGCCTTCCGAGCCGGACTCGTCACAGGCGATCTCGACCACGGGCACGCCGGGGATACTGCCAGCTCAGCGGCTCGCGGGCGACCGGTTTAGGCCCTAAAAGTCATCGATTCGTGATAGCCCCCGCGAATAGCCGCGGAATCCCCCGAAAACGGGCCCCCGCGAACATTAATCGACCGGAAATTCGAACCCTCGGTCCGGATTCCCCCGCATGGGTGAGACGTGCGCCACATGGCGGTAGGGCAGCCCCAGGTGCACGCCGATGTCTACCTCTGGTTGGGTGATACTTGTGCGGCGTTCGACGTATCTGGTGGCCCGATGAGCAGCACCTGTGGGGACAGGCGGGCGGAGGGGACGAAATGACGGACGACTACTTGATCCAGCAGGCGAGGGCGCTGGTCGAGGCAGTGCGGAACGAGGCTTCCGAAGGGGATGGGACACGCAGCTTTCAGTTGGCCGAGCACCTGGCCTCGGAGGGTGGCGTCCATCGTGGCGACATCCTCACCGCGACCTCGGTGCTGCTGTCCATCGCGGCTTGGTGCGACGGCGCGCCCGAGGCGGCGGCCGAGTTCGCCCGGCGCGCGCACGACCACGGCGTCGATTCGCGGGAACTCGTGTTTCATCTGCTGAGCCTGGAGGCGGGCTGGGAACAGGGCTGGCTGCCGACGTCGGAGCACGAAGCGCTGATCGCGTACGCGCGGCGCGCGCATCGGCCCGACATCGAAAACCGGGTACGGGCGATCGAACGCCGCGACTGAACTCGTCAAGAAATTGCACCCATCCGCGTGATGGGTGGTTCCGAAGGCCCAGAAAGACTTGCGTAGCGGCCTGGAGGAAACATCGTGACGAGTTCGCCCAGGAATGCCGGGGAAGCCGGCCCGGATTCAGCCGCCCAGATCGGCCAGGCGGTCGATCGGCTCTGTCGCCGGGTCGGGGTCAGCGTGGAGTTCACGGTCGGGCTCACGGCGTGGCCGAGCCTGCATGACGTCCGCGCGACGATCAGCGAGATCGCGGGCTTCGGTCTCGCCCGCGGCGACCTCGCCGACGTCCTGCTGGTGGTGGACGAGCTGATCACGAACGCCTACGTGCACGCGGGCGGCGCGATCGAGGTCCGGCTCACCCGGGAGGTGCGCGGGTTCCTGGTCGAGGTCCTCGACCTCGAGCCGGAGTGTGCGCAGGTGCGCCCGCGCTCGGCGAACGGCCTCCCGGCGGGCTACGGCCTGCGCGTGGTGGACCGGGTGGCCCTGGCCTGGGGCGCCCGTCAGGAGGACGAGGGCAAGACCGTCTGGGCGCTGGTCGCGACCGGCCATCACCCGTCGGCGACCGCGGCCTGAGCCGAGGCCGCCGGACGCGGCTCCGGCGTCGCCGCGCGACGCTGGGGGAAGCGGCAGGTGAACGTCGTGCCCTCGCCCATCGCACTGTGGACGCCCACCGTGCCACCGAGCGTCTCGACCGCCGTGCGGACGATCGCCAGGCCCAGCCCGGTGCCACCGTGGCCGTCGGCCAGGCCGCCGCGGCTCGACCAGGACCGCTCGAAGATGTGGTCCAGATGGCCGGGCGCGATGCCGGACCCGGCGTCGCACACCTCGACGGTGAACGCGTCGTGGGTGCGCCGCGCCTGGACACCGATGCGGTCGCCGTTCTGGGTGAAGGCGATCGCGTTCTCGATCAGCCCGTCGATCGCCGCGTGCAGGCGGTCTTCATTGGCCTCGACCACACCCGCCGTGCTGTCGGCCGACCACGTGCGCTCGGCGACCGGTGTCCAGCGGCGGACGAGCCGCTCGACCAGGCTGTCGAGATCCACTGTGGACCGTTCGACCGGGGAGTTGAGCTGCATCAGCGTGGTGAGCCTGCCGGTCAGCCGGTCGAGCTTGCCCAGCTCGTCCAGCACGATGGCGATGTCCTCCTCGGACTGGCTGTCCTCGTGCGTGGAGTGGATCAGTTCGAGGTAGCCACGGGCGACGGTGATCGACGTGCGCAGCTCGTGTGAGCCCAGCCGGACGAACAGGCCCTGCGTCTCGGCGCGCTGGCGCTCCAGTGCGGCCACCCGCTCCAGCTCGCGCAGCGCCCGCTGGCGGCCGCGCACGTGCCAGACCATGACCAGGAAGACCGCGGCCATCAGCGGCACCTCGGAGGTCTCCTCCAGGCCGATCTCGCCGATCGCCGCGTGGTGCCACAGGATCCATCCGGTGGTCACGGTCACCACGGCCAGCACGCACATCATCGAGGTGGTCGGCCACGAGTTGACGCCGAAGACCAGCGCGATGCTGATCCACACGAAGTGGAACGGGATGGTCTCCACCCCGGCGAACACCCACATCGCCGCCACGTTGGCCACCGCGAAGACGGCCCAGCAGACCAGCACGATCCGCTTAGCCCGCGGAGAGGCAGTAACCCACATTGCGCACCGTCTCGATCCGTCGTAGTCCGTCCAATTTGGACCGCAGCCGCCGGACGTAGACGTCGACGACGTTGCTGCCCGGGTCGAACTGGTAGCCCCAGACGTCGGCGAGCAGCTCGTCCCGGCTGCACACCTGGCCCGCCCGCTGCATGAAGTGCTGGAGCAGCAGGAATTCGCGGTGGGACAGCGTGGTCTGGTGGCTGCCCATCGACACGGTGAGCCGGTGGGTGTCCAGGCGCAGCTCGCCGACCTGCAGGAACCGGGTGCCGTTCCCGCCGGCCGGGTGGTCGCGCAGCCGGGCCCTGATCCGGGCGAGCAGTTCGGCGATCACGAACGGCTTGGGCAGGAAGTCCAGTGCCCCGGCATCGAGTACGTGGATCCGGGCGCCGATCTCCGGCACCGCGGACAGCACGATCACCCGCACGTCGGGCTGGTGGTCGAGCAGTGCGGCCAGCACGTCGTCGCCCGAGCGGTCCGGCAGCATCAGATCGAGGACGACGAGGTCGTAGTCGGTGACGGCGGCCGCCGAGAGGCATTCGGCCCCGGTGCCGGCCAGGTCGACGGCGTAGCCCGCGGAGCTGAGGGCGCGGTCCAGCAGCCGCCGTACCCGCACCTCGTCGTCAACGACAAGCAATCGACTCATGTCAGCCCGTTCGCCCCGGTACCGACCCCGTTGTCCGTCTCGTCGGCCCCGGCCGCCCGAGCGTTACCGGCCTCGATACCCGGAAGGTCCGGATGACGAAACTGTCATCGACCGGCGCGCGCCTGGTCCAGCGGCGGTTCCACCCGGCGGCGCAGCTTGTATCCGGCGAACGCCGCCGCGGCGCCCAGCAGCGCGAGCGCCGCGCCGTTCACCAGTGGCGCCAGCGGCGTCCCCTTGCTTGCGGCGGGCGGCGGATCCAGTTGCCAGACAAGGGGAACGGTGACCTGTTCGCCCTTGCGGTGCACGATCACGTCGAGGCGTCGCGGGCCAGGAGCATCCACTTGCGCGGCGCCGAAGTAGCGGCCAGGCGCGGCTTCCTGCACAGTGACCGCTGAGCGGGACACCTCGGCGACGAGATCGAGGCGAACGTCGTCCACCGGGGACGGCGGCGGACGGCGGGTGCTGGTGACCAGCACGGTGAACGTCGTGAAGCCCGGCTGGTTCGAGCTCGCGCTGACGGTGACGACCACGTCGCCCGTCGAAGCGCTCCCGGTGTGCGCGGAAGCCGGCGGGGCGGGGCGTCCCGGCGCGGTCTCGGCGAGCAGCCCGGCCACCAGCAGGACCGCGGCGCCGATTCCCGCCTCGATCGCGATGACCCGGCGTCGGAGCGACCGGTTGCGGCGCAGGCGGACGGCATTGCCGAAACCCAATCCGAGCAGGAGGGCCAGCAGCGCGCTCTTGATGACGAGGGCGCGCCCGTACGCCGTGCCGAGGAGTTCGCCGACGTCCTGGATCTGCCTGCCCGCGCTGTAGAGCCCGGTCACCAGCAGGATTCCCACACTCACCGCGAGGAGCCGGGTCAGCGGGACGGCCCGCAGCGCTGCACGGCCGCCATCGGACCGGAGCACGAGCACGAGAGCGGGCAGCATGCCCAGCCACAGGCACGCCGCGAGGATGTGCCCGGCGTCCGCGACCACCGCGGCCGCGCGGTCCGGTTCGACGGCGGCGGCGTGGCTGCCCAGGGCTTCGAGCACCGCCAGCCCCACCGGGAACACGAGCGCGGCCCTGCGTCTCAGCACGAAGAACACCGCGAGCAGCGCCGCCATCCGGGCCAGCCAGAGCCAGCCCCAACGCGTGCCCAGCAGCAGCTCACCGGGCGGGGCCAGCCGCTGAACCTGGACGACGAGTTCCGCAACGCCGGTGAGCACGCCGAAGCAGGCGCCGGCGAGCGCGAGCAGCTGGAGGCGACGGCGGATCGTGGCGACGCCGAGCAGCGCGGCCAGCGCGAGCGCCCCGGTCAGCCCGGCGAGCGCCGCCAGCCGGGCCCACCGCAGGGCGACGTCGAGCGCTCCCGGGCCGGGGGCCGCGCTCGCCGACGACCCGGGAGCCACCACACCCACGCCGAACACCAGGGTGCCGTCGGTGGTGTGTCCGTCGCCCGCGGCCAGCACCTGCCAGCGGACCGCATAGGTCCCCACGCCGAGCCGGGGGACGGCCAGCTCGAGCAACCGCGGATCGCCGGTGGTCGCGGTCGAGGTGCCGGCGACGGTCCGCCCGGAACCGTCGACGAGGTGGGCGGAGGCGACCCGCGCCGAGATCTCCTCGCTGAACCACAGCCGGATCCGCACAGGCGGTTCCGCGACCGCGGCGCCACCCGCCGGGTCCGAGCGGACCAGATAGGCGTGCGCGTCGGCCGGTCCGGCGGGGAGGACCGGCAGAGCGAGCACGCACGCGAGCAGCACCGCGGCCCGCACGAGCCGGCGTGGCCAGGCGGGGCGACGCGAGGCCACGGGACTCGGGTACGCGGTCAACAGCCATCTCCTCGGTGGTGGCCGAAAGAATAGGCGTGGCACCGAAAGCCGATGCTGTCGATGACAGTGTCGTCATTTTCCTGTCACGTCACCGGATCGGTGGATAAGCACGGTATGACAGCGAGATGACAGTTCCGTCAGAAACGCCCCGCTGGTCCCGCGATCTCCGTTTCATGGTCAAGCCGACGCCGCCGCGTCGCCGCCGGAAAGGTGGGACCCATGCGTGGAAACAGCTTACGCCGTTCGGCCGCTCATCCCGGTTCGCCGTTCCGCGTAAGACGGCCCCGCGGCCGCCGCCTCGCACTCTTCGCCGAGGCGGCGATTCTTGCTGTCGTAGCGGCGCTGCTTCCCGCCGCGGCCCCCGTGCTCGCCCCGCATGCGCGCGCCGCGACGGCGTGCCCGGCGGCGGGCTGCGCGGTCACCGTCGACGGCCGCGACTTCCGGACCGGAACCGCGTTGCCGCACTTCAACTTCATCGTGAACGACGACAACTCGCGGTACATCGACCCGCGGACCCGGAAGCCGGCCGACTCGTTCCCGAAGTACGTCACGACCGAGAGCCACAGCCCGATCGTGCGCGAGGGCAGCGAAACGCGGAACACGGTGAACCTGGCGCCGGGCCGCTACCTGATCTCGGTCCGCGCGCCCGACCACAAGATGTGGGGCGCGCTGATCAACCTCCCCGGTGACGCCGCGGCGGACGGCACCCTGCACACCCAGATCGCGCTGACCACCCAGAGCGACACGAACCCGTTGCCACTGGGGAAGATCCGCGTGTTCGTGTTCAACGACAACGCCTGGACGAACGGCGCCCCGGACACCGAGGAAGGCGGCCTGGGCGGGTTCCGGGTCGGGCTCGAGGAGCAGACCCACAGCGCGGTCACCGTGGACTACACCAACCAGCCGCTCTGCGGCGGGGTCTGCACGACGTCGGACAGCGCCGCCGACCGCGGGTTCGTCGAGATCCCGAACCTCGGCCCGGCGACGTACTTCATCGACGTCCACCCGCCGGAAGGCCCGTGCAACGCCGATCCGGACAGCCGCTGGTACCAGACCACCACGATCGACGGCGGGCTGCAGCTGCAGGCCGGGGTCGAAGAGGGCAGCGACGGCACCGGCGCGCCCGGCGAGCAGCTGTGGGAGCCGCCGACCGTCCGCACCGCCTACTGGTTCGGGTTCACCTGTGTGCCGACGCCGTTCGCGGCCGCGGGCACCGGCGAGATCACCGGCACCGCGCGCAACTGGCAGGGCTGGCCGCCGTTCGACGTGCTCACCATGGGCGAGCCGGTGGCGGACCCGTTCCTCGCGTTGAGCGACAACAACACCGACCTGACCGTGTGGTCCGGCCGCGGCGACGGCGCGGGCAACTTCGACATCCGGGGCGTCCCGCCGGGCACCTACAACCTGGCCGTCTGGGACGAACAGCTCAGCTACATCATCCGGATCAAACCGGTGGTCGTGACGGCCGGGCAGACCGTCGACGCCAACGAAACCGACACCCATGGCGAGTCCGGGCTCGGGGTGTCCCGCTGGTTCGGCTGGCTGGACGGCAACGTCTACAAGGACCTCAACGGGAACGGGGTCCGCGATCCCGGCGAGCCGGGCATCGGCAACACCGACATGGACCAGCGCTGGCGTGACGGTTCCATCAAGGAATCGACCTTCACCAACCCCGCCGGCCACTACGAGTACCCGACCGCCGAGGGCGGCCCGCTGGGCAAGTGGATCATCAACGAGCAGGGCTTCGCGCGCTTCGGCGTCAGCGGTGCCTCCGCGCACGACGAACACACCGGTGCCGTCACGCACATCGACGGCAACCAGGGCGGCGACCTGCTGAGCAACCAGCTCGTCACCGAAGGCCATCGGTCCACTGTGGACTGGGGTAAGGTCGACTACGCCCCCGGCACGCCGGGACAGATCGTCGGTATCACCTACTTCTCCACCACCCGCAACGAGTTCGACGCGCGGTTCCAGGCGCACGAGGACTACGAGCCCGCGATCCCGGACGTCACCGTGTACCTCGAAGGGCTCGGCCCGGACGGGCTGGCGAACACCGCCGACGACGTCGTGCTGAACCAGTACGTCACCGACCACTGGCAGCACCCCACCGCGGCCCAGACGCCGCCGCAGGCCTGTGCCATCACCGATTCCACCGGTGCGGACATCAGCGCGCAGCTCAATCCGGACGTCGGGCCGAACTGCCTGGAGACCCCGATCAGCGGCGGGCAGTCCAAGGACGGCGCCTTCGACGGCGGCTACGCCTTCGCGGACTACTGCCCCGGCGGCATGAACACGGCGACCGGGCTGTGCACCGACGGTTCCGACCCCGGCGCGCACCCGCTGGCCGCGGGCAAGTACATCACGCATGTCGTGATGCCCAAGGACACCACCGACACCCGCGCGTGCAACACCGCGGCGAACAACCCCGATGTGAGCACCGCGAAGGGCACCGTGCCCGGTGACGGCATCGGCTGCCTGTACCGCCCGGTGAAGGAGGAGGACGTCAACGTCGACCTCGGCAACCACTTCACCCCGGCAATCCCGCCGCCGCCGTGCGCCGGCGACGACCACCTCATCGACCAGTCCACTTTGGTCACCCGTAGCAACTACTTCGGCGTCGCCGGCGCACACGCGCCGCTGTGCGACAAGCGTCTCGTCGTGTTGCAGAACGGCCAGAACGCCAACGCCGACTTCAACATGATGACCAACTTCACCACCGATCCCAACGGCGCCAACGCGGCCGACTCGCGGGCTGGGGACGTCCAGGCACCGGGCCGGATCATCGGCCTGGTCTCCAACGACATCTTCTTCGAGCGCAACCCGAAGTCGATGTGGTACGGCGAACCGCGCCCCATCGGCGGCATCCCGGTCGGCATCTACCAGCGGGTCGACACCGCCGGTCCGGGCGGCAACGCCAACGCGCCCTACGACGCGAACAACTGGCGGCTGTTCACCACGGTGTACACCAGCCCCGAGGGCACCTACGAAGCCTTGCTGCCCTCGACCGAGACGCTGAACTGCCCGATCCCGCAGGGACCGTGTCCCGGCATGTACCTGGTCAAGGTGGACGACCCGGGCAGCAAGGCCGCGCCGAACGCCGGCTACGACCCGAACCTGCTCACCGCGACCTCGGCGTGGGACGTCTGGCCCGGCCAGACCGACCAGCTCGACACCCCGCTCGACCCGATTTCCGGCACCGGCTGCGAGGACCCGGCGGCGCCGGCGCGGCCCGAGGTGCTGCAGGTCTCGAGCCCGGTCGTGCCCGCGACCGGCAGCAGGCAGATCACCGTCCAGTCTGACTTCATCGGCGCCGCAGGCACCGCGACCGGGCCGAACGGGGTCCGAGCCACGTTGACCGACGACCGCAGTGGCCAGGTACAAACACTGACCCGGGCCAACGGTGGTGTCGTCAGCTGGACACCGGGCAACCCGACCACCCCGGACACGATCGTGCTCAACGTCCCGGCGACGAGCCTGACGTTCCGGCCGGGGCCGAAACAGCTGACGATCATCACGTCCGACGCCAACGGCGGTGTGTCCAGCGTCAACGGGATCACCCTGCACGTCATGGGAACCAACGGCGCCGGCGCGAACACCGTCGCCTACAACCCACCCGTGGTGAACGTTCCACCACCCGCGTTCACCGGGCCGAACGTCCACGCGTTGCAGAACGCGATCGACGGCGCGGCCGCGGGCAGCCTGCTCGTGCTCTCACCCGGTACCTACAACGAGAACGTCCTGGCGTGGAAGCCGCTGAAGATCCAGGGCCGCGGCCCCGGCGGCATCGTGGGTGCGCACGAACTGCTGGCCCGCGACCCCGAAGATCCGCGCGCCCACGTCGTGGGCTCGGTCATCGACGGCCGCTACTTCGCGGAGAACGCGGCGACCTACGACTCGGCTGTGACCGCGCATGGGCCGTACGCCGGGGTCGACGCGGCGCACCCGGTCCTGCGGGCGGCCGACCTGACCCTGGTCGCGCAGAACGCGAACGCCTACAACCTCGGCACCGGCATCACGGCCACCTTCGCCCAGGCGCGCGTCGACGGCCTGGCGCTGATGACCGGGCAGGGCGAGGGCGCGGGCGGCATCCAGCTGCAGGCCTACGCCAACAACGCCCAGCTCACCAACAACGTCCTGGAGAACAACGGCGGGATCGTGGCAGGCGGCATCGGGCTCGGCGCGCCGTACAACCACAACTCGCACAACTACAGCGTCCGGATCGCCAACGACCGCGTGCTGGGCAACGGCGGCCTGACCCAGGCCGGCGGGGTCGGCATCTTCTACGGCTCCAACGACTACGACCTCGCGAACTCCATCGTCTGCGCCAACTTCAGCGTGAACTACGGCGCCGGCGTGTCCCACATCGGCCTGTCGCCGGGCGGGAAGATCCACGACAACCAGATCTACTACAACGAATCCGTCGACTCCGGCGCCGGCATCGCGATCGAGTCCGAGCTGCCGGTCGGCGGCGGGAGCCTCGGCGACGGCACCGGCACGGTGGACGTCGACCGCAACCTGGTCCAGAGCAACTACAGCGGTGACGACGGCGGCGGATTGTTCGTGCTCGACGCGCTCACCGCGGCGGTCAACCTGCGCAACAACCAGATCGTCGACAACGGCGCGGCCGACCTCGGTGGCGCGATCATGCTCGACGACTCGTCGAACCTCCGGATCGTCAACAACACCGTGGCCAACAACGTGTCCACCGGTTCGGCGGAGAGCTCCGACGGCAAGCCGCATGCCGCCGGGCTGGCGAGCGAAGCCAACGACGCGCTGTTCCAGGCGACGCTCCCGGCGACGGCGCCGCACTTCTCGAACCCGAGCGCGTTGTTCAACAACATCTTCTGGAACAACAACGCGTTCACGCTCGACCGGCCGGGCCCGGGCGCGGCACTGGTGAACCAGGGGTTCATCGACTTCGAGATCCACGGCACGACCAACCCGGCCGACACGTACACGCCGCGGTATTCGAGCCTGACCAACGGCCAGCTTCTCGGCCCGGACGGCGTGCTGCACGCGCTGCCGGGTGGGCAGGGCAACCGGATCGGCGAGAACCCGCTGTTCGTCACGCCGTTCACGTTGGAGCTCGCGGTGTCCGGTTCGCGGCTCGACCCGCAGACCGCGGCCGTGACGATCACCGGTGCCGACCCGCCGGTCGGGCTGACCGGGAACTACCACCTGCAGGCCGGCTCGCCCGCGATCGACCGCGGCGTCCGCTGCTCGACCACCCCGGTCCCGGCGAACATGTCCGTCTGCACCGGTACCGCGGTCCCGGCGCCGGTCGGGATCCCGGGCGACTACGACGGGCAGTTCCGGCCGCAGCTGCGGGCGATGCGGCCCACCACACCATGGGACCTCGGGGCGGACGAGCTGCCCGGCGTCCCGGTGCCACTGGCGCTGTCGATCAGGATCCGATGAGGAGCGCGGGATGAACCAGCACAACCGCAGGGAGTTCCTCAGATACACCGGGATGGGCGCGCTCGGCGCGGTCGTCGTCGGCGGGGCCACCGGCTCCGCCGCGGCGGCCACCACGGAGCTGTCGCTGATCGCCACCGACGGCTACGCGAGCGTGCCCGGCCGGGAGGGGAACCCGTTGTACATCTTCGGGTTCGTCAAGGTCGACCCCACGCTGTCGGTCAGCGCCCTGATGCAGCAGTACAAGGGGCACACCCAGACCTCGGCGCCCACGCTGGACTTCCGTCAGAACGACGACATCAAGATCACGCTGACCAACCTCGGGCTGGTCCAGCGCCCGGACCTGACCGACTCGCACACCGTGCACTGGCACGGCTTCGACATCCCGTCCCCGCTCAACGACGGCGTGCCCGAGGTGTCGGTGGCGGTGCCGATCGGCAAGCAGTTCACCTACTTCTACCGCCCGCACCGCGAAGGCACCTACATGTGGCACTGCCACTTCGAGGACGTCGAGCACGTGCAGATGGGCATGACCGGGATCGTCTTCGTGCGCCCCGTCCAGGACGGCACGACGCACGGCGGGTTCACGAAGTTCGCCTACAACGACGGCGACGGCTCGACCGGCTACCACCGGCACTTCGCCCTGCTGCTCAACGAGTTCTGGGCGCACTACCACGACGGCGACCGGGACATCCAGGAGTCCATCCCGACCGACTACGACCCGCAGTGGTTCCTCCTGAACGGCCGCTGCTACCCGCAGACGACGCTGCCGAACGACGCGCCGAGCCTCCCGGCGGCGTTGCGGATCGCCACCCCGAACCAGAACTACGACGACGCGCCCGACTTCAGCCAGCCGAACTCCGCGCTGGTCCAGTGCAACCCGGGGGAGCGGGTGCTGCTGCGGCTGGCGAACCTCGGCTACCGGCAGCACGCGATGCAGCTGCCCGGGATCGGAATGCGCGTGGTCGGGCAGGACGCTTCCTTGCTGCGCAACGGAACCGTCGACACGTCGTACTGGGCCAACACCCTCTACATCGGACCGGGCGAGGCGCGGGACGTGCTGTTCGACGCGCCCGCGTACAACGTCGCAGCGCCGAGCGGTACGGACGGCCGTGGTGCCTACAACGTCTACCACTTCAAGAACCGGGACTGGCGCCGGCTCACCAACTTCGGGGCGCCGCCGGGACCAGGCGGGATGATGACCGAAGTGCGGGTTTACGCGAGTCCGTTGCCGCCTCAGACCGTGGTGGGTGAGACCTATGTCTAAAGCCGCGCGGATCGGATTCGTGGCCGTCATCGTGGCCGCGACGGCGCTGGTCCCCGAGTACGCTTCGGCGCTCCCGGCGGGCGCCCCGAAGATCGGCATGGTCTGCACCCCCGGCACGCTCATCGGGACGACGCGGATCTTCAGCCTGGTCGCGAACACCGGTGACATCCAGACCCCGGACGGGAACGCCGTCCTCATGTGGAGCTACGCCAACGGCGACGCCCCGGACAGCGGCAGGTTCCAGAGCCCCGGCCCGGTGCTGTGCGCGAACCAGGGCGAGACGGTCGTGGTGAACCTGGCCAACCTGCTGCCGGAGGCGACCTCGGTCGTGTTCCCCGGCCAGGACGCGGCGCTCACCTCGACCGGCGGCGCACCGGGGCTGTTCACGCCGGAGGCCCCGCCGGGCGGGGCGGTGAGCTACCGCTTCACCGCCGGGAGCCCGGGAACCTACCTGTACGAGAGCGGGTCCGACTCTGCCAAGCAGGTCGAGATGGGCCTGTACGGCGCGCTGGTGGTGCGGCCTGCCGGGTGCCCGAACTGCGCCTACGACGCAGGCACGGGCTTCGACCCGGCGCGCGAGTTCCTCCTGCTGCTGGCCGAAATCGACCCCGACCTGCATCACGCGGTCGAGACCGGCGGCACCTACGACATCAACGCCCGGCACAACCGGTATTTCACGATCAACGGCCGGTCGTTCCCGGATACCATCCAGGACAACGGATCCGCGTTGCTGCCGGACCAGCCCTACGGCGCGCTGGTACGCATCCAGCCGAACACACCGACGTCCGCGCCCGCGTTGCTGCGCATGCTCAACGCGGGCGTGGACAACCACCCGTTCCACCCGCACGGCAACCACACCCGCGAGATCGCGCAGGACGCGCGGCCGCTCGCGTCGAGTGAGCACTTCGGCGAGACCATCGGCTCCGGCCAGACCATCGACTACCTGCTGCGCTGGGACAACCAGGCCGCCGACAGCTCGGGCGCGACGTTCAACGACGACTGGAACGCCACGACCAACCCGCTGCCGGTGACCCAGCCGAACTACCGGAACCTGACGTTCAAGGACAGCAACACCTTCTACGGCGGCAGCCCGTACATCGGGACCAAGGGCACGCTGCCGACCGGGACGGTGCAACAGAACGTCTGCGGCGAGTGGTACTTCCCGTTCCACAGCCACGCGCTCGACGAGTTCAGCAACTTCGATGAGGGCTTCGGCGGGATGGGCACGCTGTTGCGTGTCGACCCCTTCGGCGGCTGCACCGGCTTCGCGGGTTCGACGAACCTCGTCGGCGGGACGTTGAAGAGCGGCAGCGTTACCGCGCTGGCCGCGGACGACACGACCTACTACCAGGTGAACCCGAAGACCACGACCCGGCCGACCGCCACGAACGCGGGCGCGACTTCGGTGACGGTCGCCTCGGCCGCGGGATTCCCCTTGGCCGGTACGTATTACGTCCGCATCGACAACGAGGTCCTCGGGGTCACCGGCGGGCAGGGGACCACCACCTGGACGGTGACGCGCGGCCAGCTCGGCACAGCGGCGGCCACGCACGCGGCGAACGCGACGGTCACCGCGCCGGCGACCGACTGGTACGCGGGCTTCACCGGCGTCCCGGCCGGGGCAGGCAACCTCAAGGTGACCTACAAGGGTGCGAACTGCGCCACCACGACGGCGTCCACCTGCACCGCCCTGACCACCAACCTGCCGCTGCAGACGGCCAAGGTGTGCAACTGGACGATCGCGGGGGCGGCGGGATGCGCGACCGCGACGTCGGCGGGCTGGGTGCCCCTCGGGCCGCCGGTGGGCGTCGGCTCCACCGACGTCGGCACGACCTGGACGGTGCCTGGCTCGACGAACAACTACGTCGGCACCGGGGCCAACGCGGGACAGGTGCGGGTGCTGGTGCACACGCAGCGCTGGAGCGCACCCGCGCCGACAGCCTTCTCCACCTGGGCCAACTTCATGAAGGTCGGGTACGACGCGCCATGAGCAGGACATACGCGATGAAGAAGAGCAGCGCGCTGGCCGTGCTCACGCTGAGCGTGGCCGGATTCGTGACGGTGGGCTCGACGGCGTCGGCCGCCGCGGTCCCGATCGAGCTGTGCGCCACCGCGGGCACGGTGACCCTGGCCGGGGAGCCCGCCGCGGTCCCGATCTGGGGCTTCGGCATTCCGACGACGCCGGGCAACTGTGCCACGGCGACGCCGAGCCTGCCCGGGCCTCAGCTGACGGTGAACCAGGGCGATGTCGTGACGCTCACGGTGCACAACACACTGCCCGCGGGCTCGCTGCCACACGCGATCCAGCTCGAAATCCCCGGCATCGCGTTCGCCCCGGGGCCGGTCGACGCGCCGGTGGGCGGCACGGCGACGGTGAGCTTCACCGCGGCCGCGCCGGGGACGTATGAGTACCAGAGCGGTGGTGACGCCGGGCGCCAGGAGGCGATGGGGCTGGCCGGTGCGCTGGTCGTGCGTCCGCCGGTCGCCGGGCAGGCCTACGGCTCGGTGACCACGACGTTCGACGTCGAGGCGACGCTGGTGCTGGGTGCGGTCGACCCGGCGTTCAACGCCGCGCCGGACACCTTCGACCTGTACGCCTACCGCGCGCGGGCGTGGCTGATCAACGGGCGGCCGTATCCGAACGCGGGGATCACGGCGACCGCCGGGCAGCGCCTGCTCCTGCGATACGTCAACGCCGGGTACGACAACACGAGCATGGCGTTGCTGGGCGCGCACCAGCGGGTCGTCGCCCGCGACGCGCGGCTGCTGAACAACCCGTTCCTCGCCGCGACCGAGACGATCCCGGCGGGCGCCACCGAGGACGCGATCGTCACCGTGCCCTCCGGTGCGGCGCCGAGCCCGCTCGGATTCCCGCTGTACAACCGGAATCTCCACCTGACCAACGGCCCGCAGACCGGCACCGGCCCGGCGCCCGCGTCCGGTGGCGGCATGCTGACGTTCATCCACCCCTGAGGACTGCCATGAGCGCCACTCTCGAGACGCCTCCCGCGCGGAGCCGGTGGACAGCACGACGGACCCGCATCGCGGGGCTGGCCACCGGCGTCGCGCTGGCGGCCGCGGCCGGCGCGGTGGCGCTCTGGCCGTCGTCCCCCGACGATCCGCCGAGTGCGGTGCCGGTCGACTGGGCCCGGCCGGTGGTCGACGACGCCGGGCTCGCGCAGCGCGCCGGCGTGCAGATCACCCAGGTCGCGGTCACCGGCGGTGGCGGTCTTGTGGACCTGCGCTTCCGGGTGGTCGACCCGGAAAAGGCCGCGGCGGTGCACGATCCGGCGCACCCGCCGGCCATTGTGGACGAACAGAGCGGGCTGGTGGTGCACGAGCTGTACATGGGTCACTCGCACACGGGCACGTTCAAGGCGGGGGTCACGTACTACTTCGTCTTCAGCGATCCGGTGAACTGGGTGCATCAGGGGAGCCCGGTCGCGGTGCTGCTGGGAAACGCCCAGGTGGAGCATGTGGCAGTCGGTTAGCCGCGGTCTTCTCGCTTTCGTGCTCGCCGTGGCCGCTCCGGTCCCGGCGGCCGCCGCCGAACAGCCCGTCGACGCGATCGTCGTCCTCAAGGCCCGCCCGGACCTGGGCGCGCTGCCTTCGGGACGGGCCGCGCGGCTGTCCACCGTGGTCCGGCGGTTGCACGCGCACGCCGAGTTCAGCCAGCGTGGGCTGCTGCGGCTGCTCGCCACCCGGCAGCCTCAGGGGCTCGTCACCGCGGTAACTCCACTGTGGAGTGTCAACGAAGTCTCGGTCCGTGCGACTCCTTCGGTCCTGCGGGAAGTCGCCGCGCGCCCGGACGTCCGGGACGTCCAGCCGGAGACGACGATCCAGGCGCCGGCGGCCGGGACGACGTCCGGCGCGGCCGAGTCGAACATCTCCTTGATCAACGCGCCCGCGTTGTGGGACCAGGGTTTCCGTGGCCAGGGCACGGTCGTGGCGAATCTCGACACCGGCGTCGACGCGACGCATCCGGACCTCGCCGCTGGGTGGCGGGGCGGTTCGAACAGCTGGTACGACCCCAACGGCCAGCACTCGGCTCCCACTGACGTGAACGGCCACGGTACCCAGACGATGGGCGTCATGGCCGGCGGCTCCGGGATCGGTGTCGCCCCGGACGCGCAGTGGATCGCGGTGAAGATCTTCAACGACCGCGGCTCGGCCACCTCGACGGCGATCCATCTCGGTTTCCAGTGGCTGCTCGATCCGGACCACAACCCGGCGACCGCGGACGCCCCCAACGTCGTCAACGCGTCCTGGACCACTTCGGGTGCGGGCTGTGTGCTCGACTTCCAGCCCGACCTTGCCAGCCTGCGTGCGGCCGGGATCCTGCCGGTGTTCGCGGCCGGGAACTACGGCCCGTCGGCGGGCACCGTCTACAGCCCCGCCAACCTGCCGGAGGCCTTCGCGGTCGGCGACACCGACAACGCCGACGTGCTCGACACGTACAGCAGCCGCGGCCCGTCGACGTGCACGGGTGCTTCTGCGCCGAAGCTCGTCGCGCCGGGCGTGGGGGTGCGGACCGCCGATCTTTACGGCACATACGTGAACGACACCGGGACTTCGGTCGCGGCGCCGCATGTGGCCGGTGCCCTCGCGCTGCTGCTCGGCGCCTTCCCCGGCACCCCCGCGGACCGGCAGGAAAGCGCGCTGCTGAACGGTGCTGTCCCACTCGGTTCGGCGAACGACTACGGCGCCGGTCGGCTGGACGCGCTGGCGGCGTACCACTGGCTGGCGTCCGCACCCGACTTCACGCTGGCCGCATCGCCGTCCTCGGTGACGGTCCAGTCCGGCGGCACCGCTACGTACACCGTGACGCTGAGCGCCGCCAACGGCTTCACCGGGGATGTTTCCCTCTCCCTCACCGGGATTCAAGGCACCTGGACGTTCGACCCGCCGGTCGTGCCCGGCGGCTCGGGCACCACCCAGCTGCGGGTGACGACGACGTCGTCGACCACGTCCGGCCCGCACGCGCTGCGGATCACCGGCACCAGCGGCGGTGCGAACCGCAGCACGACCGTGGACCTCACCGTCCAGCCGCCGCCGGACTTCACCCTCACCGCTTCGCCGTCCACGCAAAGCATCCCCAATGGCGGCAGCGCCACCTACCAGGTCGCGGTCGGCGCGTCGAACGGCTTCACCGGCAGCGTCGGCCTGTCCGTGAGCGGCCTGCCCGCTTCCGCCGGCAGCGCGTCCTTCACGCCGTCCGTCGTAACAAGCGCCGGGAGTTCGCAGCTCACGATCACGACCTCGACTTCGGCCCCGCCCGGCAGCTACCCGCTGACGATCACCGCCACGAGCGGCGGCCTGACCCACACGGCCACGGTCACCTTGTCCGTGTTCACCCGCGACTTCGTGCTGACGGCAGCCCCGTCGTCGGTGTCGCTGAGCCGAGGCCAGACTGCGACGTACTCTGTTTCCACCTCCGCGATCGGCGGTTTCACCGGCGCTGTCTCGCTTTCGGTGACGGGCGCACCTGCTGGTTCGACCAGTACGTTCTCGATCAACCCGGTCGGCGTGCCCGCCTCGTCGACCCTGCGGCTGCGGACCACGACCGCGAGCCCGCGCGGGACGTTCACCATCCGTGTCACCGGAACGAGCGGTTCTTTCGTGCATCAGGTCACCGTCACTCTCGTCATCCGGGCGTAGGCTCCGGCGGCATGGACATCCGGGAAGTCAACCGCCGCACCATCGAGCAGTTCCGGGCGGGCGGCGAAATCGAGGGCATGCACCGCGAACGGCTCCTGCTGCTCACGACCACCGGCCGCCGCTCCGGCGAGCGCCGCACCACGCCGATGATGTTCCACGGCGAGGACGACCGGCTGCTCGTCATCGCGTCCAATGTCGGCGCACCTCGGCATCCGGACTGGTACCTCAACCTCGCGGCGGACCCCCATGTGACGGTCGAGGTCGGCTCCGAGACCTACGACGCTGTCGCCGCTCCTCTCGAAGGTGCCGAACGTGAGCGGGAATGGACGATGCTGAAGCAGGCGTACCCGTTTTTCGCCGACCACGAAACGAAAACCGACCGCACGATTCCGGTTGTCGCACTCACCCGGGGTTGTTGAGGGCGTGGCTGAGCGCTGCTTCACGTCCCGAATGACGCGTTGGGGACGTCCAACGTCCCGAACGCGTCATTCGGGACATCCGGTAGGCGCGCATGAAGCGAGACCCGAGCAAAGTCTCCCTCGCTCGAGGGAAGTCGAGGGCGACCTTCAAACACTCGGGACTCGGCCGGATTCTCCCCAGCCTCGGCGACACGCGTGATGAAGGGGACTTTCCTCGCGTCCTGCGAGACGAAAGTCCCCTTAACCTCACCGAACAAGGGGAAAGTCCAGGAACTCGCGTGATCAGACGGACATCACGGGGTTAGCCGGGCCGGCAGAGCCCGCGTTCGTAGGCCAGCAGACCGGCGTGCGTGCGGTGCGCGCAGCGCAGCTTGGCCAAGATCCGGGACACGCACGCCTTCACGGTCGCCTCGGGCACGTCCAGCCGGGCGGCGATCTCCGCGTCCGACAGCACTTCGCCGAGGCCGGTCAGCACCTCGGTCTCCTGGGCGGACAGCCCGTCGAGCATCGCCAGCCGCTCGTCCCGCGGGCCGGAACGCCGGATGGCCGCCGCGAGCAGCCGGTGCGACGCCTCGAGCGAGATGACGACGTGCCCGTCGGCGGCGACCCTGATCAGCCGGAGCAACTCCGCCGGACGGGCCGAGCGCAGCAGGAACCCCGCCGCGCCGTGCCGCAGCGCCTGCAGGATGCGGTGGTCGGAGTCGAACGCCGCCAGCGCGAGCACCGCGGGCGGCCGCCGGGTCGCGCGGATCCGTTCCAGCGTGCTCAGCGCGTCGATCCCGGGCGGGCGCAGCTCCAGCAGCACCACGTCGGGGCGGTGCCGCCGCAGCGCGTCGATCGCCGCCTTGCCGTCGGGAGCCTCGCCGACGACCGCCATGTCGTCCGCCTCGGCGAGGACGGTCCGCAGGCGCGCGCGGACGAGCG
>Ga0307507_10006234_pt1 | contig 18545 bp, 4 predicted proteins | sample 7_EM_MG_FD_207223 | JGI IMG/M metagenome (GOLD analysis project Ga0307507, IMG submission 207223) | Populus trichocarpa ectomycorrhiza microbial communities from riparian zone in the Pacific Northwest, United States - 7_EM | ecosystem: Host-associated > Plants > Roots > Unclassified | place... | reverse complement strand
AGTCTGCTTATAGCCCTCTATCTTAATTATATATATATCTACTAAGTAGTATATAGGCGCCTACTTATTTATATTAATAGCCTTATTTATATAAAAACAGACCCTTATATTACTAAGTCCTACATATACTAAGTAGTAGGACTTTATAGTATATATTATATTTCCTTAATTCTTCTACTATGGCTCCTAAATAGCTAGTATATCTAGCTAAGAGTCTGCCTACTCTACCTTCTATAGAAAGTAAAGCAGCACACTATTCCTACTGTTATTAATATTATACTATATAATTATAAGTGGTTTTTAGTGTCCTAGTATAAAAGGTCTATATTAGCCTCTAAGTTAGCTAAGTTAGTACCCTTTAGTGTTTACATACTCCCTTATAATATAGTTTAAATACCTATAAACAGCTCTCTTAGATCTAGGCCTCTACTTCAACCTATATATTAAGATCTATACTTAATAGGTGCTCCTAAGTTACTAGGACTTAAATTAGGGTATACATACTACTATTTAATACTATTTAGAGTATTAATTAGAGGGTCTTCTAGCCCTTTTTCCTCCTAGAGTAGTTAATAATTTATAGCTAACTAACCCTTTAAGGGCCTTTCTCTACCTATATAGCTGTCTCCTTTAGCCTCCTTTCTTAGCTTATTATAAAGTCTCTTTAATAGTAATCTTATACTATAATTATAATTACTGTCTGCTTATAGGCGCCTTATAGGTGCTAGTGTAGTATATTAATATAAAGGTCCTAATTACTATAGCCTTCTCCTACTGTATCCGCTTAATGCTATATACTCTACTCTATGCCTTATAGTCTGCCTTATAGTCAATATACTTCTTAGGTAAATATTACTAATTATTGGTTATAGCTATATAGGTAGGCTAGAGTTAGGTACCCTAGTACTCTTTATTAGTAGAGGTATCTATTAAGCCCTATATACTTAGTTCTAAGCAGTATATTAATTATACTCTTTATCTTAATAAGCCTTATATAGCATTTAAAAATCTTCTTACTCTATAACTTAGCCTAGACTGTTATATAGTAGGTAAGTATACTTTAGTACTTTTCCTACTCCCTTTTCTACCACTTTTTAAACACCTCTTATACCTAGCCCTTTTACCCTTTCTATACTATACTTTAAATAGGTCTATTAGCTTTATATTTATTCCTAAAATAGTAGCTACTATCTTCTTAAGCTTATTCTATCTAGTAGGCCATATTAATAGCTTTATTCTAGGCTAAAGCTGGTAGGCTATTATAGCCTATATAGTATTACACTCCCTTTTAATATACTTTTACTAGTCCTTTTTATATCCTCTCTATATAAGCCATAATTAACTCCTTAAGGTATATTTAGAGAAGTAGAGACCCTATCTTATATTCTAGTACTACTATTAATATTAATTTATATACCCCCGCAATAGTACAGAGGTATAGGTTTTGTACTATACCTAGCTAGTATAGCTTAGTTTTACTTATCTCTTTAGGCTTTATCTACTCTAGTAGTAAATACTAAGTGCTATATCTATATAAGATTGCCAACTAGACTATAGCGGAGTATACTATCTATACTTTTAAAAGGAGGCGCCCTAAGTAAAGGCTGTAAGCTAGATTAGTGCGGCTATTTAGGTAACTATTTTTGCCTTAATAATGTTAATATATAGCCCCTATTTAAGCTTTAAATTAACTTATACCCCTAGTATATATAGGTTACTAACTAGGCCTTCTATAAAGCTATATATATTAACTATAGCCTTTATATTAAACTTTTTATAGCTCCTTATAAAGTAAATAAAGTAATACTTTTTAGGGGAAAATACTACTCTATACTAGTATGCCTATACTATATATACTTTATATACCCTTTTTAGGGTTGTTGGAATTTACAAGGTCATAAGGTCACAGCGGAGCTGTCTTAAGGGGTCAAATTGATAATAGAGATGACGCAGACGATAAATATTGATTGATTCGTGATGCAGTAGATACGGTTAATATCTATATAGATTGCATACGGACTTCGACCTCCGCAATATATCCAGAGCTTAGTCAGCACCTCATTGCTAATTCTAACAAGGGTTCTATTGTTCTCTTTTATAGTCCTACTATATATTAATATATTAAAGTTATTAATAAACCTAAATGCTATAGTAGTGCCCCCTTATAGCACTAGTGGAAGTATATATGTAAAGAAAAGAATTAGAATTAGTAATAGCGCTGAGTCCTAGGGTATACTGGTATTTATTTATATTATTTATACTATATAGCCTCTAATTAAGAGCCTTATTATTTAATCCTTAAGGAAGGACTTTATAAACTATATTATCTAATAGGGTATAACCTAGGCCTTTATATTATAAATTATTCTTTTATAAAAGACTTAGTTAAAGGCTCTAAAAATATTAAGGCTAAGTAGTAAGGCTACTAGGTTTAGGTTACTCCTCTATAATATATACCTATTAGGTTAGTAACTCTAGCACTATCTATATTAAGCGTCTTAGCCTTACTTCTATTTAGCTAGCTAGTAATATACCTATCTTTTTTGTAATTCTAAATAGCTAGTTAGCTACTATTCTCTTAAGTAGCTTCCTAATAGTATTAAACAGCACAATTAGCTAGTAGGCCTTTGCTATAGTATAGGACAGCTTATATAATTTTAGAGGACTATTATAATAGAGTCTTTAAATGGCTTTAGGTAATATTAAATTACTATATAGCTGCTAAAGAGCTTAGCCAGTACTAGGGCTAGCTATTCTCCATATATCTTAAGGGATTAATAAGTTATCTTCTTTAGGCCTAGGGCTTTATTAAAATCAAGCCCCTTTAAAGCTATAATAATATTCTCCTTCTTAACTTCTCCCTTTATAGTTTATAGCTTTAGGTATATAAAACCTAGTATATTACTAAGGTCTGCCTCTATAGGTAGTAGGAAGAACTGCTCTATAAGGATAGTAGCCTTCTTATTATTATTATAGTATAGGGTCTTTTCTCCTAGTCTGCTAATAAAAAACTATAGTAGGGCCTTTAGCTTCCTATCTACTATATATACCTATTTTACTATCCTTTATACCTTCTTAGGGTTATTTATTAGCTTTTTAATAGTCCACCTATATAACTTATTAGCCTCTTACTAGATTACCCTTTTCTTCTTATTATATATAATTCTATAGTTAATCTAGCCAGGCATTAACTAAGAGGCCTTTTATACCTAGAAGGCGTACTAAGTTTTCTTTACCTCCTCTATATATTCCTCTAACTATATTTTAAAGGCTTATAGTAAGGGCTATATATTAGGTACTATCCTTACTATAGTATTGTTAATTACCTAGTATATAGCCTCCGCTAGTATATTTAGTATATCTCTTATATTATATAGGAAACTATATAGAGGCTAGAGCCTACCTTCTAATTAGCCTTCTTTTATAGCAGTCTCCTAAGTAATAAATGCCTCTCTAGCGCTTTTATATCCGGCTCTATAGTAATAAAAAGGTAGTTAGGCCTTATATACTAGCAGCCCTACCTTTAACTCTATAACAGCCTATTAGTAATTTAGGAGGAGGTAAATATTAGGTCTAGCATACTTCTTATTATACCTTTTACCTATATCTCTATACCTACTTTAGTAACTAAGCTTAGGCCAGCTACTTCTATAGCACAGATAAGGTTATTTACTATATTGTTTACACTTATTACTAATATACCCCTCTAAAAAGGATGGTGTGGATTAAAATCTCCTAATATTATATATTCTCCTTTAGCCCTTAATAGCTCTAGTAGCATATAAAGGCTATTATTTATCTATTAGGGGTTATAAATATTATAAATCTAGATATCCCGCTTATAGCCCTCTAGCTTAATTATATATATATCCACTAAGTAGTATATAGGCGCCTACTTATTTATATTAAAACAGACCCTTATATTATTAACTCCCGCATATACTAAGTAGTAGGACTTTATAGTATATATTATGTTTCCTTAATTCTTCTACCATAGCTCCTAAATAGCTAGTATATCCAGCTAAGGGTCTACCTACTCTACCTTTTATAAGAAGTAGAGCAGCACACTATTCCTACTATTATTAGTATTATACTATATAATTTTAAGTAGTTTCTAGTATTCTAGTATAAGAGGTCTATATTAGCCTTTAAGTTAGCTAAGTTAGTGCCCTCTAGTGTTTATATACTCCTTTATAATATAATTTTAGTACCTATAAATACTTCTCTCTAAATCTAGGCTTCTACTTCTACCCTTATATTAAGCTTTATACTTAATAGGGGCTTCTAGGTTACTAGGACTTAAATTAGGGCGTATATACTACTATTTAGCACTCTTTAGAGTATTAATTAGAGGGTCCTCTAGCCCTTTTCCCTTCTAAAGTAATTAATAATCTATAGTTAACTATCCCTTTAAGGGCCCTCCTCTACCTATATAGAGTTCTCCTATATAGCTGTCTCCTTTAGTTTTCTTTTTTTTATTTAGCTTATTATAGGGCCTCTTTAGTAATAATCTTATACTATAATTATAATTACTGTCCGCTTATAGGCGCCTTATAGGTGCTAATATAGTATATTAGTATAAGGGCCCTAATTATTACAGCTTTCTCCTACTACGTCCACTTAATACTATATACCCTACTCTATACCTTATAGTCTGCCTTACAGTTAATATACTTCTTAGGTAGGTCTCCTATATAATTACTAGTATTATACTACTTAGCGTAGTGTCCACATCTAGCCTCTCTTTTATAGCTCTTAGCTATATAGTTAAAGCCCTAGTATTTAAAGCACTATATTACTAAGAATATTATCTTATACCTTATAACTAGGTAATAGTATTATTCTAGGAACATGTCCTAATTAAATAGTATATTTACTATCTCTTTTAACTATACGCCTATAATAAGCAACAATTTAACCTTTTTTTTAATTTGGACTCTTCCTAGCCTTTTCTATACTAGCCTCTCTACTATAAGCCCTACTATAGTATAATTCTGCTTTATTATATCCTCTATTATCTACTTAGCCTCTAGGCCCTAAATAGTAAGGCTTATAGTTATTATATAGACCTCTACTAGTACTAGCAGAACAGCTAGTATAGTAGAGCGCCTTAGGACCTTTATCTACCCTATTTCTTATAGCAGCCTATCTCTTATATCCTTATCTATAATATATATACTAATATACCACTCTATAGCTTCTTTATAGCCTATATCCTATAGATATTTAGGGGTTCTATAGCTTAAAGTATATAGACTAAGGCTTAGATATTTTATTTTAAGGCCTCCTTATAGTTAGTAGCATTGCCTATATATATTGTAATTTTATATACTTCTATAGGTTTATAGATAGCTTATCTTATAGCTTAAGGCATTATAGGTATAATAGTAGTAATATATATATATAATAGCGGACCTGCAGACACCAGTCCGTTCTTTATAGCTATTATTATAGCCCTTTAGAGGGCGCTAATATCTATTTAGATTACCTTTATATCTTAGGTATATTATTTCTAGGTTTCTTAGGTCTAAATAAGCTCTATTAATATAGTAAAGGCTATTTAAAGGGTTGTAATTATAGTAGTAAGAAAGGAGAGCATAGCAGTATGCTCCTTATCTACGTTAAGAGGACGTTTCTATAGTACCTACTAGGTTTATTTTATGGCTTATATAGTTTAAAGGTGTCATAGGACACCTCTGTAACACCTTATATACATCCACCTGTTTCCACCATCTCGACCTCTATATTAACGACTCAGTTAATTAAGACACATAACGGCAATCTAAGGCAATTTGCTATTACGTGATGGCAATCTACGGCAATTTGCCGTCCTCCACTATATTCCACCACATTCCACTAAGATCCGCTAGGACTACAACCCGAAGCCTATTCCGCCCTATGCATGTGTTAACCAAGAAACTAAGTTAATAATATATACCCCTTTTCTCTTATTTCCTTACCTTCTTTCCTTACGCAATGTCTTGACTTTATTACACAGTTTATATATATAGCTTAATAATATCTACTTCGCTATATATTATTATCGCTTGTGCTTACTCCGTAATACTACATTATGTTAACCCTATATACCACCCTCCGAAATTCAGAACGACCCTAAAGCCCCTGTAATAGCCATTAACATTATATCCGCACTTTGAGAACAATTGGCAGAAATATAGAAGTCCTTTATAGACGCCCTTGTATAGAACTAAGCCACTTTAACTTAATAACAAGCCGAATAAGAAGCATAATACTAGCAATTAATTAAAGACCTCTAAGAAGAAATCCGCACCCTTAAGATGCCTATATTAGGGCCCTAAGACCAAATACCATCTCTAGAGATGAACACGCGGAACGAGAGCCCTAAACCTATAGTAGTTACTTACCCCGAACTAACTACTGTACCGTAATGATCTAAACGACTACTAGACCCTCTAATATTTATTAGTAAACGATAAGAACTCTAATTATTCCTAAGCTGGCTTAAAAATAAGCTAACTGGTAACACTAACCGCTACTTAACTAAAGCCAACTAACTCTGCTACGCCCTAAGTTAATTAGGAGGAGATATAGCTGACCTTATTAAACCTCTTTAACTGAACTTAGTACTAAGCCTAATTGTACTTCTTAAAGCTATATATGGTGACCCAAACCGCTAAGCTACTGCTTAGAGAAAGATAAACTATATAACTTAAGGAATAAAAAGCTTTCTAGTATACTTCTCCGAATTCAACCGTTACGTAAAAGAAACAGGCTGGAATAACTCTACACTAATTAATAGCCTTATTAAATCCCTAAGCCCCAAACTAAAAACCTCCCTAATAGGTATAGACCTACCAGGAGCTTTTAACGCCTGCGCAAACGTTATTAATAAACGATATAATGATATACTATGCCTAACACTAAAGTCTGTTCCTTAATATAATATAATAAACCCATAAATGTTTACTAAGTTATTGTCTTAGCCTAAGCACCCTAATGCTATGGATATTGACACTGGAACCCTAGGATACGCCCTACTAGGGTTCTTTAAATAAGAATGACGCACTAAGCTAGGCCTCTATTTTAAGTGTGGAAATAGCTTCTACTTCTCTAACTACTGCTCCGTCCCTATGCCCTAACGTGAATTATAAACGGCCAATACTAGTAGCTGTTTACTGTATTAATCCTCTAGTTACTATTCCCGATCTCTACCTAGTTCCAGCCCCATATCTAGTAAGCACTACTTATAAGGACAAAGCTATAATTAATACGCTATAAAAACTCCACCCTAATTGCCTCTAAAAGGAAGGTTTTAGAGCTAAGTTGCTCTCTAGGACGGCGCTGCCTCAGGATCTTATTAAATGCTTTAGATATTATGAACTCTAACTCTTAGGATTGCAGCATAACCGTTAACTGTTATCTTTGGTAGAATAATTAATAGGTTAATGCTTAAGTCCTAATTAATATAGGAGCTAGTAGTATAGGATTTATTAATAAGATCTTTATATAAGATAATAGTTTTACTCTAACCCCCCTTGACTAGCATATTGACGTATTTGGATTTAATGGCAAACGTACTATCTTGGGCTGTATTACCCACGTAGTATTCCTAAAACTCTAATACCTAAACTATAAAGAACTAATTAAGCATTTTGTTACTACTCTAGGTTACTTAGTAATCCTTAAACAACCCTAGATAAAGCTATATAAGGTAACTATTAATTGGGACAACCTTAAGTTTCTATTTACTGCCTCCTATTGCAAGTAGAAGTGTCTTATAACTCGCTGCTTAGACCCTGAACTAAAATCTAGAAAATCTACCAAGATCTACCAGTCTAAAATTTCTACTAACATCCACCCTATATCTAAAAAGTCCACCCGATTCCACCTACCCGAGAATTCTACCGAATTCCACTGATATGAGATTTCTACTAATATCCACTAAGAACCTGGAAATTATACTAGACTACACAAACTAACTTTAACTGCTATACCCCAAACTAAGCAGAAGCTTAAGCTTAATATATAAAAGTACCAGAAGAACTGGTATTCTACTATAAAAAGGATACTTAAAGAACCCAAACCTAAATCTGACACTGACTCTATACCTAACACTAAGCTCGAACCTGAATAAGAAACTATATAAGAAACTAAGGACAATCCGAGCTCGCTTAACACCTTAGATATTTATATAATTGGAGCTACCCCGTTAGCACGACTTACTAAGAAACCTAAATATACGATCTTTGCTGTTATAATGGCCGATATTAAAAAGGCCTTAGCACTAAAGAAACACACCAACCCTGCTACAAAAGTACTAGTATGCCACTATAACAACCTGGAAGTATTTTTACGAAAGGAAGCTAATAAGCTAGTAGAACACTGACTATATAACCATAAGATCGTACTTGAAGAAGGAAAATAGCCAGGATTTAGACCCTTGTACGGAATGTCCTAAAATGAACTCTAAGTATTGTGGAAGTACTTGGACGAACACCTAAGTAAAGGATTTATTAGAGTAAGCTCTTTACCTATAGCTGCACCTATAATCTTTATTAAGAAACCTGGCGGCGGTTTGCGCTTCTATATGGACTACTGAGCTCTTAACGCTATTACTATTAAGAATCGGTACCCGCTCCTGTTAATTTAAGAGACACTAAACCAATTAAGTAAGGCTCGCTACTATACGAAACTTGACCTTATCTACGTATTTAACCGCCTCCGTATTGTAAAAGGAGATAAATAGCTTACCGTATTCCGTACTAGATATGGACTATTTAAATACTTAGTAATGCTATTTAGCCTTATAAATGCCCCAAGTTTATTCTAACACTTTGTAAATAATACCTTATAACCTTACCTAGACGTTTTCTGTACTACTTATATTGACGATATTCTAGTATATAGTAATAACCTAGCTAAATATAAGAAACACGTTAACCTTGTCTTAGAAGCCCTACGTGGAGCTAGACTATAATTAGATGTAGATAAATACGAGTTCTATAAAACAGAAGTTCTATACCTTGGACTTATTATCTCTATAGATGGTATACAAATAGACCTAAAGAAGATTGAAGTAATTATAAACTGGCAAGAACCCAAGAACGTTAAGGATATAAGAGCCTTTATAGGATTTGCTAATTTCTATTAATGGTTTATTAATAACTTCTCTGCTCTAGTTTTACCTCTTATAGCTCTAACCTAAAAGGATAAAGCCTTAATCTTTAATAAGGAATGTAAGAAGGCCTTTACCTATCTAAAAGTTATGTTTACTACTGTACCCATACTTTAACACTTTGACCCAAACTGAAAAAGTGTTATAGAAGCTGACTTATCTGACTACGTCACTGGAGGCATTCTGTCTTAGTATAATAAAGAAGGGGTACTGCACCCTATAGTATACTTCTTAAAACGACTAAGTTTAGCCGAATGTAACTACGAGATCTACAATAAAGAATTATTGGCTATTATTAGATGTTTTAAATAATGGCGACCTAAACTAGAAGGTGCTAGATTTCTAATTAAGGTCCTTAGCGACTATAAGAATCTACAGTACTTTACGACTATAAAACAGCTAAGTCATTATTAAGCCCGCTAGTTAGAATATCTGTCTCATTTCTAATTCTTAATTACATACCGCCTAGGCGTTTAAGGTTAAAAACCTAATACCCTAACTCGATGTTTATAAGACATAATAGTATAGGAAGAAGCGCGTGCCTACTATAATTAAACCCTGCTTTGTCTTAAATTATTTAATCCCCTAGCTAAAGACCTTATGGTATACGTCCTTAAAATAACTAATTAATTAATTGAATAGATTATAATTGATAAATACCTAAATGATAAGTTTATCTAAGAGACACTTAAGCTAATTTAAGATGGCGTTAGATACTCCAAAAAGATCTCTCTAAGTGAATATAAAGTTTATGGAGACTGCTTATACTACTAGAACCGCCTAGTTGTCCCTAATTATAATAAGCTTAAGCTTAAGCTTCTTAAACACGTACACGACCTACTAGTAGCCGGCCACCTAGGCTAAGGAAAAACCCTGGAACTACTCTAATAGGAGTACTACTAGCCGAATATACATAATATAATATAAAGGTATATCTCTAGCTACTATACCTGCTGACGAGCTAAAGCTTTGTATAAGACGTACAACGGCTTTCTAAAGCTACTGCCTGTTCCAGACTAAAGATAGAAGGACATTTTAATTAACTTTATTATTAATCTCCCCAAAAGTAACGGCTGTATGAATATTATAGTAGTTATAGACCAACTATCTAAGATAAGACACTTAATCGCCTACCCTAATATATTAGTACCTGCCATTGCCCAACTATTCCTGGATTATATATAGAAACTCCACAGACTCCCCAAAATGATTGTCTCTAATAGAGGCCGCTAGTTTATTTTAGTGTTTTGGAAAGAACTAACTACCCAACTCTATATTAAAGCACTGTTGTCTACGGCATATTACCCGGAAATAGATGGTCAAATAGAACGTGCAAATGCTATAATGGAATAGTATATTTGGATATATACGTCGTATCTACAGGACAACTGGATGGACTGGCTTACATTTGCTAAGTTTACCGCAAATAACTCCGTTTTAGAAACTATAAAGGTCTCCCCGTTTCTGGCTAATTACAGCTAGCACCCATAAATGGGTTTTGAACCCTTTAGTAATGTTCCTCGTCTAGCTTATTAGGCCTTATAAGTTACAGAAGTAAACGAATTTATAAAGAAGATAGAAGAACTATAGAAGTTCCTTACTAATAAAATAATATGGGCCTAGTCTATCTATAAAGCCGCAGTAAATAAGAACTAAACCCTAGCACCAGCTTACCAAATTAGTAACTTTATCTGGCTAGACATAAGAAATCTGAACACAAAACAACCTACTAAAAAACTTAATTGGAAGAACGCCGGCCCTTATAAGGTTGAAAAAGTTGTCTCTCTTTATACCTACTAACTAAAGCTCCCTAATACGGTTAAGATCCACCCTATATTCTATACGTCAGTCCTCCGCCCCACTGCCCCTGTATTGGACGCCCTGCTTAGACAGATCCAGGACCCTCCCCCACTAGTTAAGGTGGATGGTAAGGATAAGTACTTTGTTAAAAGAATTAACAACATTAAGTATAATAAACGGAAACGCCAGTATATATACCTTACGAAGTAGAGAGGCTTTACTAAACCCTTATAGGAACCTATTGACTCCGTAGGACTTATACAAGCCATAGAAGACTTTTATAAACTCCACCTAGAACTACCACAGCCCTATCTCGCAGAAGCTCGAGTTTAAAGGGGGGGTACTGTTATGGGACACCTCTATAATGTTAGCGACTTAGTCAATCGAGGCACGAGCACGGCAAGAGGGTCGCGCAAGCCTGTATGATTGGATTGTCTATAAACGAGGATCCAAAGCTAGAGAAAGGAAGGAGAAGAATAGCAGCGCCGCTTGATATTTTATGCGGTCCTTGAGTTACGTGACTCGCGTCTACTATAATCTACGTCTGCCAAGATCCACCGTTTTCCACTAGCGCCGTAACATTACCCCCCCTCCGAAAAAGCCTGCCCTTAGGCTTTGTATGTCCGTATTATGTCCATGGGGTATTCTTGTCTTTATGCTCAATAGGCAGCCTATTGTCTTCGCTATATTAGCACTCCATCCACTTATTAAGGTACTTCAGGGGCCCGGGTTCGTTAGGGTATTAGTTATAGAATTCTTTAAGCTTCTAGGGGCAGCCTATAAAGTTCCAGGTAGGGTACCAGGTTGGGTCTAGATCGTAGCCTTTCTATTAGATACGGTATCGTAGTGTTCCTTATACTAGTTTACAGGCTAGTATTTCATTAACTTCCTATTCGTCGTCGCCATTAACTTGAATTAGTAGGGGAGGCTCATTCTTTTGTCCAGGTAGTGGGTTATTTACAGCCTTCCATAGCTTATCCGGCAAAAAGACAGAGTAAACCTTAATTAAGTCTGGGAGCTCAACCTTGTACAAGTTACCTTCTTTATTAAGGATCTTATATAGTCCTGCCATCTTATAGCCTAGCTTACGGCTAGGCCGTTCTGTCTTCTAGTTCTTTATCATAACCCAGACCCTATTATCCACAGTAAAGTCAGGCTCGCGCCTATGCTTATTTGCCTACTGTTTTATTAATTTCTGGGCCTTTTCTAGGTTCTTACGGGCTACCGTCTAGGCTTCTTCTAGGTGTTTGGCGTATTGCTAGGCTTCCTTATAAGATAGTTTTTTGCGTACGGTCTGTGGGCCTTCTAGTCTATTCCAGTCGAAGCTAGTATAGGGTAAATATCCCATTTCTAGCTGAATAGGTGCAAACCCTGTAGAGTTATAGGGTAGGGTTGCCTGGGCGTAGTCTATTAGGGGTAGTAGTTCACCCTAGTTATCCTAAAAGTAGTTAACGAAGGGCCGGAGTCTTTAGTCCAGGTATTAATTTACAATCTCTGTCTAACCGTCTGTCTGGGGGTAGTATACTATAAAAAGCTTTAGCTTAATGCCAAGGATCCGAGTAAACTTATTCTAGAAGGCCGATATAAACTGCGGCCTATAGTCAGATATAATAGTATCTAGTAGTCCGTAAATTTGGTAGATATAATGGATATATAGTTAGGCTACCTCCTTAGCATTAATATCCTTGTGATAGGGGATTAAGAACGGGCGCTTGCTAAAACAGTTGACTAGGATCATTACCATATTATATCCATCACGGTCTGTAGGCAGCTCATGGAAGTCTATAGAGATATGCTGCTATGGGCGTTCTGGTATTAGGAGTGGCTTTAATAGTCCTAAGGTCTTGTCTCGCGGAATTATAGACCTACAGCAGTTATTACAGTTTTGTATATAGCGGTTAATGTCTATAACCATTTCAGGCCAGTAATATTGGTTACTAATAATTTTACAGGTCTTATTCTTTCTAGGGTAGGCCGTAGAGACCTGGGCATATGCTTCGGTAATAAGCCAAGTCTATAAGTTCTGTTTCTCTACTACTACTAGCCGTTCCTAATGCTTAGGTAATCTATTTTTAAGGGACCAGGGGCTGGTAACGTTCTTTACCTTTTCATGGTACTCCTATAGAGAAGAGGCTGTACGGTTTATCTGCAGCAATTCATTAATAAGGTCAAATCCTAAGGGGTTAATAGGATATATCTCGGCGCCTAAGGAGTCTGTACTTAGTTCTGCCTATATCCGGGGGTCAAGGTACTCTGGTCGTAGTAGTGTCTGGGTATATAATGTAATCTTCGCAGCTATCTGGTTGTCTAGGTCCTGTTCACGCCTTATAAGGGCGTCTACGCGGTTAGTAGCGCCTAGCTTATATATAATTAGGAAGCTAAACTGGGATAGGATATCCGCCTAGCGTGCCTACCGGGCCGTAAGTTTCTTGGTTGTTATAAAGTATTCCAGGGCCTTATAATCCAAAACTACCTAGATAGGCTTAGGAGTCCCCTATAGCTATGCGTGCCAGTACTAGAAGCTAGAGATAATAGCCAGCATTTCTTTGTCATGGATAGGGTAATTTAGCTCGGCATCTATTATGGTCTTTAAGTAGTATGCAATAGGGTGCTATTCTCCGTCCGGTTGCTTCTAGGAAAAAACGCTAGCTATTACACCATCTGAGGCATCGGTTTCTAGCATTAAGGGTCATTCTAGGTAGAAGTAGGCGAGTAAAGGAGCGGAGATTAGCCGTTTTTTGAGCTTATTAAAGGCCTGCCTACATACGGTGTTAAAGTGGAAGGGTTAGTCCTTTTAGGTAAGGCGGTTAAGAGGCCAAGTAACCCTTCCGTAGTTTCTAATAAAGTATTAATAGAAGTTATAAAAACCTAAGAATGACTATACCCCCTTTATAGTCCGTGGGGGTTCCTACTGGTTAATTATAGCTGTCTTTTCCGGGTCTACCTTAATTCCGTCTATACTAACAATAAACCCTAGGTACTTTATACGCTTAACACTGAATTCTAACTTCTTAATATTGGCCTGTAGACCAGCCTTATGGAGTTATTGCAGGACCTTATAGACGTGCTCCTTGTGTTCCATCTCATTTTTGGAGTAAATCATAATATTATCTAGGTAGGCCGTGCAGAAGTCGTTAAGGTAGTTAAAGAGTATATCATTTATATATCGCTGGTACGTAGCTAGTCCGTTAGTTAGTCCAAAAGGAAGTACCTTGTATTTATATGATCCGTAACAAGTCCGAAATGTAGTAAGATCTATAGATCTAGGGTTTATTCTAATTTGGTAAAAGGCCTAGCGGATATTAAGCTTTATAAAAACTTTAGCTCTATTTATTTAGGCCAGTATCTCATTAAGTAGGGGTAGTAGATAGCGGTCCTTGCGGGTTATATTATTTAGCTTATAGTAGTCAATATAAAAACAAAGTCCTCCGTTTAGCTTTTTAATAAAAAGAATTAGTAAGGCGAAAGGGACTTAACTACTAGGCTTAATAAAGCCCTTATCCAAGTTCTTAATAAGATATTGCTTTGTAGCCTATAATTCAGCAGTAGATTGCTGACAAAGGGGGCTATAGCTGAGGGTGTTTTCCTTATCTGGCTCGATCTCGATCTTATGGTTATACGGTTAGTAAGGCAGAAGCATATTGGATACTGCCTTTAAGAATACGTCCTTGCATTTCCGGTGTTAATAGGGTAGTTTCTATTCTACCAGCTCCTTATCTATAAGCTTACCTTCCTATCCGCTAAGCTTGCTTTCCTTTTCCTTAATTATTCGATCAATTTTATATAAGCTAGTGGTAAAGGTAACAGTATTAGGTTAGACTAAGTTCCGGTAGAATCCTATGGCGCTAATATAGCAGATATCAACTAGGGGAAGGTCCATAGGTTTCTTTACGGACTTTTATCGGGCCGTATTTTACGGTATAGGGTTTATAATCTTCCTTAGCTTACATTCCATTTTCCGTAAGTTATCCTTCTAGTCTATTAGTTTAGTATAGTGTCTAGTATCCCTAGCCTTCCCTTGTAGCTACGTAGGGCCTAAGTTCTCTATGGGGGACTTAGCTAGGTTACTACTAATTTCCTAGGTCTCTGGTGTGGGTAGCGTAACATAGGTAGTCTGGGGGCGGCGTAGTATACGAATCCGTTGCGGATTAAGCTATATGTCCTTCTCAAAGGCCTAGTCTCTACGCATAGTATCGGCTTAGTAGATAGTATTAATTTAGGGCCGTATAAGGTTCTCTATTGTAATACTGATTTCTTTTATAAAGGAAGGGGTTAGGGGTAGGGATTTGGGCTAGAGGAGCTGTCTATTCCGTATATTAAGCTATAAGCCTAAATAGGCTAGCTATTTTCTTCCTAAGATTATATCATGGCTTCCCAGGTCCGTAATAAGAAAGGGGACATTATACTACCTTTGTCTGTTAACACGGAGGTAGATCCATAAGATAGTTATAATAGGTGGCCCTATTCTTCCGTTGTACCCATGAATAGGAACTGGTTTAGGCAGTTCCTTAAGGAGCGCATTTAAAAATTTGGCCAGCTTTACGGCGCACTAAGTATCTATTAAGGCAAAGGCATTTGCTCTAGAGTTAGCTAAAGTAGAGGTTAAAACTTAATATCTATTACAAAATAAAGTATAAGGGATAGTGCAGCTTCTTCCACTAACTAGCCGACCCAGATTAATATATAATATATTAATCCCTTTTAACCCTAGAGAGGAGTCTTCCTTTAAAGTTCTTCTTTTTCTAACTCCGCGTTGTCCTCCTATATTAACAGAACCTTATCTATTTTTACCTTTATCAGGTAGTCCTTGGCGAAGTAGTCCTTCTAGCCGTATAAGAAGTAAGCTCCTTAATTACTAAGGGCCTATCTACAGGGGTCGCTATATATAGGCTAAGTATACGCTGGACCCGCGGTAGGGCTAGCTACGCGGCTAGCTATTGAATTGACGATGGGCTGTATGGCTGGTGCCGTAGGAGTTGCCGATTATGCTAGGGCACTATAGGCCGTTCTTATAGCGCTTGTGGTCTGGTTTAAAGAGTTTCTAGCTTTATACCGCTCAGCTTGTGCCTTAATTCGGCGGAGGCCTTAATTAATAGCCAGGCAGTAGTCCGTAAGTACCTTTAGCGTCTATACAGTAGTAAAAACTGGTAGTACGGCGCGCTGTAGGTCTAGGGTAAGCTTATTAAAGAGGTCCGGCATTAGGTCTTTATGGGGAATTTAGGCTTGGCTGGCTAGGTGCAGAAAGCGGGTCTAAAAGGCTAAAAAGGTCTCCATCGTCTTTATATTAAGAGCTTTATAATTAAGGCGGGCGTTCTATACCTTAAAGGGGTCCTCGTAGATAGAAGACAAGTGGTTAATTATCCCGTCTCCAGAGAGGAAGGGATCTGCCGAGTCCTAGGCGTATCGCGGACGTAGGTGCGTCTATACATCTCCACCGGTACGGCCAAAGACGTAGGCCATCTTAGCTTAAGTAGTGGGGAGGTAGTCCGCATTGACTTCAAGCTTATCCTGCAATTAAAGCTTCTAGTTATTAAATATAGGGTTAGTTCCGTCTGTAAGTAATAGGGGGTCTGTAACCTTCGCGGACCGTAACAATGCTAATGCTGTACATTAGGCTAGGGCCTTAAGGACTATAGCAAGTCTCTAGGTATCTAATAACTTCTTACTAGGTGCAGAGGTGTCTCTGGTTTCAAGCAGCTCTTAAAGCCGTTTAATTTCGGCATTAGCTGCTGCTAGTTCTTCCTGGGGGGTTAAGACGGCGACTGTTTCACTATTGGAGGTATTTGCGGGTCCTGCAGCGGCTTTGCCAGCTGCTGTGTTTCTTAGCATGGTGGTAGGGGTATTGGGTAATTTCCGGTGTTTGTTTATTTCCTAGGGGGTCTAGTCCGTGTGTGTCCTATTCTTAGGTTTCGCGTTCTGTTCGTGTTCTTTTGGTTCTTGGGGGTCTATCCTATCCTTATAGTCCTGTTCTGTGTCCTTGTCCTGTTCGTGGCCTTATAGATATATTTAAGTTCCTTCTCAGGAAAGAAGAGTAGTGATGAGCTTTGGATAATGTTAGCGACTTAGTTAATCGAGGCACGAGCACGGCAAGAGGGTCGCGCAAGCCTATACGATTGGATTGTCTATAAACGAGGATCCAAAGCTAGAGAAAGGAAGGAGAAGAATAGCAGCGCCGCTTGATATTTTATGCGGTCCTCAAGTCACGTGACTCGCGTCTACCATAATCCACGTCTGCCAAGATCCACCGTTTTCCACCAACGCCGTAACATATAACACCTTATATACGTCTACCTGTTTCCACTGTCTTAACCTCTATATTAACGACTTAGTTAATTAAGACACATAACGGCAATCTAAGGCAATTTGCTATTACGTGACGGTAATCTACGGCAATTTGCCGTCCTCTACTATATTCCGCTATATTCCGCTAAGATCCGCTAGGACCACAACCCGAAGCCTATTCTACCCTATATACGTGTTAACTAAGCAACTAAGTTAACAATATATACCCCTTTCCTCCTGTTTCCTTACCTTCTTTCCTTACGCAACGTCTTGACTTCATTATATAGTTTATGTACATAGCTTAATAATATCTACTTCGCTATATATTATCATCGCTTGTGCTTACTCCGTGACAAAAGGATATATTTCTAAAAGGCGCACTATTTAATTAGGGTTATTAGGGTTAGGGGCTATATACTAGAAAATACTATATATACCTCTACGCTAAATTAAGGTGTGTGGTATTAATAGGAAGGGTTTATATAGTCCTTTAGAGCTTATAGAAGCTCTATTAGGCTGGGTTTAACGGTTTCTTTAGCAGGCAATTATATTGCAGTTGTTGTTATTAATTACCTATATAAATGCCTATATATAAACTTTATAAATAACCATATATAGGCTTTATAAATAACTATATATAATTATTTCTATAAACTCTGCAATTAATTGCTAGTATAAATATGCATGTCTATACGCCTATACGTCTGCACGAACCTCTGCACAAAGCTCTGCACGAACCTCTGCACAAAGCTCTGCACGAAGCTCTACGCAAAGCTCTACGCGAAGCTCTGCGCGAAGCTCTACGCGAAGCTCTGCGCGAAGCTCTACTCAAAGCTCTACGGAAGCTCTGCGCAAAGCTCTACGCGAAGCTCTGCGCGAAGCTCTACGGAAGCTCTGCGCGAAGCTCTACACAAAGCTCTATACAAAGCTCTATATAAGGCTCTACCTAAAGCTTACCCCCTTCTATAAAGCAAATCTATACCTACTAATAGTCCTTAATTATTATTTAAAGCTAGCCTATAAGTTTAGGTACTCTAGCTGCAGTAAGACGAGGGCGGCGGTGGTCGTGCGAGGGGTATGGCGGCTACGACTTAGGAGCTTCGGGCGCGATAATAAGACAACGAATTGGAATCGGGCAAATCGGGCAACGTAATCTTCTTCGCCAGGTTTGATTTGGTAATTCTGGCCATTAGGAATAGCTTAGGGAGCTATGGAAGTTGAGATAATTTGGCTTAAAGTAGGTGTATATAGGCCCAAATACCCCGCGCGGGACTAACAAAAATCCGAACCGTGTACCAGACCTTCT
>Ga0307507_10006233_pt1 | contig 18550 bp, 7 predicted proteins | sample 7_EM_MG_FD_207223 | JGI IMG/M metagenome (GOLD analysis project Ga0307507, IMG submission 207223) | Populus trichocarpa ectomycorrhiza microbial communities from riparian zone in the Pacific Northwest, United States - 7_EM | ecosystem: Host-associated > Plants > Roots > Unclassified | place... | reverse complement strand
ATTCGATGAGACATTCGATGAGACATACGAGGTAAGTAGCGGGGTAATGAGACATAGGGTTCTAGACTTGAAGCCAGTATTAAGATGGTAGTAAGGAACCTCGATTCAGTTCGACAACTACGTACCCCTCCAGGGGTATGGTGATCTTGGGACAGCCGATATCATCTTCCAGCAGAACGCTAGGCTGTCGGAGCAGATTCAGAAAGATACGGAAAGAGTTCAGAAGGCAAGAGAGAAAGCTTGGATGAAGTTTGACTCAGTCCAGTTTTCTATATAGTCGTCGATATGCCTTCAAGCACCTTGCCCAGAACAACAACGTACCTTTCAACTTCAGTACATGCCGGCGCCATACCGACCTACCTAATACAACAGAAGTAGATTTAATTCGATTTTTTGAATATTACTTGTCAGACATGGCTGTGGAAGACCTCCGATTTGTCGCCGCGATTTTGGGTTCCTGCTTTGTGCGGCGCACGCTGGAAGCTGAGAGCATGGGTAAGTTAGTGTAGCAATACGAGTGCTCACTCGCGACCCTGTTCCCTGATGGATATGTTACCGCGCTGATGATTTGCAAAAGCGCTTGTCTTTAGCCCCTCAGTTGTGTTCGATGACGCTACCAAGAGACTCTGCTCCAAAACTCTCGACACTTTCCTTGATCAAAATATCAAATGTGCTTTCGTTGATTGGGTCTCAAGCGAATGTTGTGTTAATACACGGTCTGGCCATACCAAGGGGCACCAAGATAGGTTTGGGAATATCATCAGCGAGGGGTCTTTCGTAAGTCATAATGTTAATACGAATAATTTCATCAAAGACGTAGGGGACAAAGTCACCGAATCACTCAGACAACTAAATGAGAAGGATAGCAGCGGTGAGAGGAGGAAATTCGCACTGAAAACCCATCGGGAACTTCTCAGACAAGCCGCAGAGTTTAAGGAACCGTTGGAGCAGGAAGACTCGCCCGGATTAGCTACCTACAATTTCACGAACACTTGTTTCTCCTGCCTCTTTGGAAGGCCGGAATATAGTCTGCCATGTGGCCATGTTATTTGCAAAACTTGCACTAGAGATTTTGACCAGACCGAAGAAGGGCAGGGGTTCTCTGATCAGGTCGTTCATAATCTATGCCTCCTTTGTGCTACAGATAAGCCTTCGGGGAGCTGGCCTTGGACGATGAATATTACGCCTCAATTATCGGGCATCAGGGTTTTGTCATTGGATGGAGGGGGAGTGCGCGGTATTGTCGAGTTAGAGGTTATGCAGAGGTTGGAGGAAGAGATAGGCCTCAAAATTCCTTTCTGGAGTTTCTTCGATCTGATAGTCGGGACGAGCGCAGGTGGGTTCCAGCTTATATCTAATAGGTCCCTCGGTAAAACGAGCTCAGCTAAATACGAATTCTAGGCGGCTTGATCGCGCTCGCAATTGGAGTTCACAAATGGGATACCAAAACCTGTATAACAAAGTTTAAGGATATATGCCGTCTAGGATTCAAGAAGAAATTCCTTGCGGACAACGCCTTGATTGGATGGGCTGTGAGGGTGGTGCGGGGGTCAATCTATGATACCCAAGCTTTAGAAAACATGTTCAGGGCGATGTTCCCCAATCAATACCTCTTCGGCATCCGACAGAACTCTGATTCGTCACTCCCGCACTCTCCTCGAGTTGCTGTAACGACGACTGTACAACCGGCCACGGCTATGTACCTCGTGAATTACAATCGAGGTGGTTCTCATAAAGCAGAATATCTGTACTCAGTAATTAGTACATGGGAAGTGTAAGCTAGCTCTGACCTCTTCATGTGCTAGCAAATATGTATAGATTGGTAGTCTTCATACTAAGATCTGGTTAGGGCTCGATGTACTTCAGCGGCACCCCTGTATTTCGAACCTTATCGACATATGGGAAGGAGTTGCTACGATGGCGGTCTCCAAGAGAACAATCCGATCCACATTGCTGTCAGTGAGAGTAAGAGAGTCTGGGGGTCGAGCGTTCCTTTTGACCTCGTGCTCTCAATCGGCTCGGGGGAGGCATCCACTTCTCCTGACATCCCCTCTGTCTGGAGGCTTGTGCCAGCGTGGGTGGCAACCCTTTACAATACTTTTATGACTCGCATGAATGGGCAAGAGCGTTGGAAAGATTATTTGCAAGTCACAGAGGAATCGGTCACATCACGCTCTAGGCGTCTCAACGTCAAGTTTGCAGATAAGATAGAGCCAGAACTTGACGCCATCGAAAAAATCGACAACATGCAGGAAGAGGCACGACACTATAAATTCCCTGCACCATTGGCCTATCACTCAAACGAACCGTTAATCAAGCCGTACCCAGAAGACGTTTTACGGGAGGTTGCTCTGCGCCTTCGTGCGAGCCTCTTTTTCTTTGAGCTACAATCCATGTCATACAGCAAAGACGATCATGTCACTGCGATCAGAGGTGTGATCTATTGTAGGCTCAGGACTGGAACTAAAGCATTGGACTTATTGCTGGCCAAGACTAAGGGGTTCCAAATAATGGGTGAGCGGGGCAGTTACAAACAGCTAGAATCAAGTGACCATCAAAAGCCCTTCAAATTTGAGGTAGAACTTCAGCAGCCCTCACAGAAAGACGACGACCCTCTCCGTCTTGAGGTGAAGTTCTTGGAGACTGAGAAAGAACGTTTAGAGTACACCGTTGCTATCAGTGGGTTTCCTTGCACTTTAAGCGTAAGAATATAGTCATCCATCAGTAGGAATTTCGCTAATGCAAATTTGTAGAGCTTAAAGGAGCGGCTTGATACTTAGTAATGCTGATTGTGGCTTGCGGATTTCTCTCTATAATGCGGCATTAGCAAGGAGGTAATATACACGCAATTATTGACCTAGTGAAGGCCTCTGATCTCATCAACTCTAGCCCTATCCCAATTGTGTTAACCCCATTCTAATATCCTGTGTACCTTCATCAACCGTACTAAGGTAAAGCCCTTAGCCCTTTGATATTGTAATTTATAGTTGTGTGAGTGTCATAGCATGATTCGTAGCTGTGTCTACAGCGTAAGGAAATCTATAGCCGTCCAATACGTGGAGCCCAATCTCAGCCTCCTCAATCAGTTTACCAAGGCTCTGGGAGAGAAGGAAGATGGTAAACGGTATTATTAATCTAGAAAATGGACGACCGATCTTGGTGACGGGAGGTTGTCCCGATGTACAGTGTGATTATACGGGACTTTCGAACCAGAGCCTCTAGCGTGGAGCTGTCAATTTTCTGTACCTGACTGCCACTGCACCCTTTGGTACCATTTCGTGACATAATCTTTATCCTAGGTTATATAAGAAATCCTTTAAGCTTTAACCTTTTATTAGTAAATCTCTTAAGTGTTAGTGTTTTTAGAAGTTTTTTTTTAAAGTGCTATTACTCTCTAATCTAAGTCATTTTAATTTTCTCCTATTTACTACATCTATTTTAATGTGTTTTTTTTATCCATTGTATTATACTACGTATAATACTGCGCATGCAGCCTCTAGGCTATGGCGCTATAGTTCTATATATATAAATCCTTTCCCGCGAAGCCCTACTGTACGCGTCCACGTCGCCGCAGGTGGAAACATCATCAGGAAATCGTTCCTTATGATGGCTAAGTGCAGAGGCGATGGTAGGGAGCCGTCGCAGCGCATGCAGCGCGCTGTCGTTGCGGTTGGTGTTGAGCCCGCGACGCGTACGAAGCATCATACAAAGCATCGCCCTCAACAACACCAGGAGCCTCACTGCCTCCGCTTGAGGCTCCCGTCCTACCACCTAGGGAGGCCTATCAAGGGAAACTGGGATACGAAAACCACCCAATGTACAACTACCTGGCTCGCAGCCAGGCCCGAAACCAGTGTTTTTATCAATATTCAACATCAATATGAGGTCGTATTGATATTTATATTGAATCGCTAACTTATATTGAAAATATATTGAATATTGATTATTGAATTTAATATATAGAGCTTTGGTATAGTATTCTTGTAAAAATAGGGCTCGGCGGAGCTTTAGAACCCGACTAATATCCTACCAATATTAATGTAGTGATCCTTGGCTTGGTATTGTATTAAATTGCTCTGTAATATTATTATTGTTAGTAGTAATAGGAGGTAAGAAAGGTAGAGTAAGTATAGGGGTGCAAAATTCGAAGATACTGTGTGCGATAACGTGTAAACCAAGTTTAATGTTTAGTAATGTCATACGGGAACGCGGGTAGAGACTCTATAGTAGAGTCGTCACGAAGAACGAATCTATATACTAGCGATGCTATCACGTGATCGCAGGAAGCTCCTGTGAATGTCCCCCTACTCCCCCTACCAACAAGTAATTTTAACTTTGTATAGGGTTACCTAACAAATTTGCAATATACACGTATCGCCAAGAGGCTTAAAAGTCATTTACCGAGCCTGTAGGCCTTATTTCTACTACCTCAACTCTAAAAATATTCAATATTCAATAACTTTCAGTATTGAACATTTCGTATTGGTGTTGAATATTGAATGTCAATATTCAATATTTCAATAAGCGTAATCAGTATCGAATACTGATAAAAACACTGCCCGAAACTGGCCTTATCCAGCCAGTCGATGTAGACGCGCCCTAGGCGTACAACAGGACACCCTTGGGCTTGCACTAGCTCTGAGATTGTAAAGGAATACGGCGAGGGCGTAGGGAACCGCTGCTTATAAGAACTTGTTAAGGTTAACAGGCGACGTCTAATCTATACTACCATAATAGTAGATATAGAGCTCCGTGTAAGGTTTTAGTAAAGCTCTATATAGAGTTTTAGTGGAGCTTCCTATGGAGCTTTAAGGGAACTTTATAGAGAGCCCCTTATAGAGCTTTGTATAGAGCTTTTAGTAGGGTTCTATATAGAGCCCAGTATAGAGCCTCTAGTAAAGCTTTGGTAAAGCTTTAGTAGCTAGGGAAATTAATTATAGAGTCTATCTGTGGCCTTTATAGCTTCGCCTTGACTACCTACCCAAAGGATGGGTAGTGGATACCCAAATCGCCAAGATACCTTAATCGCCACCCTAAAACCCACCAAAAATTAGAAAATTTATATCTTAATATCTTAACAACCACTAAATAATAAATTCTAATAATTTAGATTTAGGCTTTTTATATATACTTTATAGCTTTTATTAAAGTTATAAAATAAATAGTTTAGTGGTTTTTAAAATATTAAATTTTAGGGGCTAAAATAAGGCTTAAATAAGGCTAAAATACTATATCTTTAAAACTACTAAACTATTTATTATATAAATTTAATAAAAGCTATAGAGTATATATAAAAAGCCTAAATCTAAATTATTAGAATTTATTATTTAGTAGTTATTAAGATATTAAGGTATAAAATTTCTAATTTTTAGTGGGTTTTAAAGTGGCGATTAAGGTGTCCTAGTAATTTAGGTGTCTACTACCTACCTTTTAAGTAGGTGGTCAAGGCGACGCTATAAAGGTCACGGATACTTTAAGCTAGAATTATTATAGATTAGTCTTAGTTAAATATAGTATGCACTAAAACTAAGTTAGAGGCTCTATTAGATAAAGCTCTGCCCCGTATAGAGCTTTACTAAAGCTTTAGATAGAGGAGCTCTATTAAAAGTCTAGACAGAGCTCCGCTAAAAGCTCTATTAAAGCTCTATAGCTTATATATAACCAGCTTTACTTTCTAAAGGTATATATATTTATTATTAATCCTCCCTATCTTATATATATTTACTAGAAGGACTTTTGGAGCTCTTGCTGCACCTGGCCCAAAAAGACCAAACCAACTAAAAGAACCCTGAAAAACACCCCGATAATCCCCTGAGATGCATGCATCACAGGGAAGGCACAGGTGGAACGACGGTGGTACGCAGTCGCGCGCGACCGCCAGACCCATACCCAATAATGGCCCCCTACAACAACAATAAGGACGGGCGAATACCATACCAGAAAGCGGAAATACCCCAATTAAAAAGGCATCTAATAAAATATAAAGCCTATTAGACGCGTCTAGTATCTAGAACTATAGGGGAGTATCTATTAGCTATTACAAACTAATATAGCTAGCAGAATAGCTCCAGTTTAGTAAACCTTAAGCGCCCCTCCAGTAAACCCTTAATTAAATCCTCCAACGGCTAAATAAAATTAAAGATAAATAAAACTCCCCCCTATAGGCGAACCGTACCTAGGCCGCTATAGCTGCGCTTCTATAGCATAGGGAACCTACCCCCCTAAAAACAATAACTGGGTATATAATCACAATACAACCAAATATAGAAAAGGCAGAGGAACTTAGGGGACAATTAGAAATAGAAGTTCTTATAAAGGTTTATAAGGAGGTCCACAACGCCGTTACAGTCTAACACCTTAGGAGTGGAGACATTAGAGTTACCCTAAAGGACTAACAGGTAAAGGAACGGGCCGTAAGGGTAGAGGATAGGCTAGGAGAGCGTATTAGTATAAAAGTGCTTTATAAAGATTACCTAGTTAAAGTCCTATTAGTTCCCATAAGCCTTAAGGTAGAAAGGGGACGCTAGGCGGACAATACAGCAACTATATAGGAGATAGTAAAACAAACGGAATGCCTTATACTAGGACTTGTAATTACCTAGATCCAATAGCTTTAATAGAAAAATATAAACTAAGTATACAATAAGAACAATAAGAGGATATAAGGGGCGCTAAAGACTCGCTAGGGAGACAACAAACGAACGTATAGCTCCCTTATTATTAGTATACATATACTAGGAATACAAAAACTCCTTATCTAAAAAGGAATAATTATAAATGGCCTTATATATAACACAAGGCTCTACAACCACAGACTACGCCTGGAACGATGTTATTACTATATATAATAGGGACACACCCAGTCCACATACATAGCATAGGTATGCTGCGGCTACTATACAGGCCCCTATAATACAAGACAATGTACAAATTAAGACTAAATAAAATGTGTGAACTGTTACTAAAGCACATATAAGGTATAGAAGAGAGAAGACTACATTAAATACAGGAGACGGAAGGAAAGGGCTTAACAGCTATAGGAACAACTGCACACTAGGTTATATAAATGGAAACAACAGGTAATAAGCTAGGGGGACGCAGGTGTCTTTCTAGCGTTTCCTACCTTTAATACTAGGGGGCTAAGCTAGCCATCCCAAGCCTTAACGGGCTAAAAGCAACGCTATGCAATATTACCAGACCAAATAGGAACATAAGGGACACATAGGATATAAGGGAGAGGACGCCCAGTAGGAAGACCCCTATAGACAACTACGGCAAGTTTAAGGCCGGGATAATTAAGAATTAGATTTAACGCAGCAAATATAATATACGTAGCTGGCTTATAAGGGGCATATAGCTAACTGGCGAGAACAGGGGAAGAACTGGAGGCAATAATAGACTTAAATTTAGAAAGGCTAGTAGGAATACAAAATACAGAAATAGAAAGCTCTATATAAAATAAGTAGTAGCTAGGGAGCAAATATAGGAGACGGAAGTTCTAAACATTTTAGAGAAAGTAGAAATAGAAGAAGTAAGGAGTAAAAAAGAAGCAAAGGACCCCCACCAGGGGTCCGCCACTTAACCATTATATAGTATAACTGCGGCAATATAAACCACCGTCTAGTAAGGCCCCTACTAGATAGTCTAGACCTAGAGAAACACTATATTCTTACTATATAAGAGCCGTATTATAATACCTATATACAATTAATATACTGCCCCTAAGGATTCTAGCTCCTATATAAACCAAAAGCAGCTATACGCATATGCTTTATAATTAGTAAAAATATCAGCCTTGCCTTATAGTTATAGCAGGCAGTTAACCTAGATATTATAGTTATAACTATCCAGATATATAGGGGACCAGTATAAATTATTAATGTCTATAACCCTAGGGTTAAAGGGGTAGTATAGATAGAGAACATTATATCTATAATAAGCTTGCTAGAAACTAAATACGCAAAGTCCATCCTACTAGGAGACATAAACCTCTACCACCTATAATAGGGGGGCATCTATATTGCTGCTAATTAACAGGCAGAGTGCCTACTAAGAGCTATAGATAATAGGGGCCTTAAGCTAGCTACCCCCCTAGGTGCAATTATATGGCAATAGGGCACTGCCAAAAGTACAATTAACCTTACAATTATGGACAAAAACCTATACTAGAGACTTAAAAGGTACTCTTTTAAAGAAAAATGGGTACTTACCTTAGACTATATCCCTATCTAGATACAACTAGATCTAGACGTTAAGGCGCAACCAAATAGTAAAAGATACGCAATAAGGAAGCTTAACGTAGATAGCTTTCTTAATATAATTAAACAACAACTCTAAGACCTAGAAGAAATCCACCCAATACTAAATAAGCAAGGCTTATTAGCTACCCCTAAGGAAATTAATTAAAGACTAAAAAGGATCTAGGTAGCAATTAAAAGCGGGCTAGAAGAGCACTGCCCAGTTTTAAAACCGGGCCCCTATACGCGACACACATAGTCTGCACAGTGCGCGGCCCTTATAGCCGGCCAACGACGAGCAAGAAGGAAATATATAAGCAGCCACAATTCTAAGGACAAGAGATAATATAAAGACATAAGAAACCAGCTAAAGAATACCCTAAGAAAAGAAGTAAGAAATAACTAGAGACAGTTTATAAATAAATATACTACTAACCTATGTCTCCCCTATAATAAGGGCCTTTAGACTATAGTAAAATAGGTAAAGAAAAAGGCAGGATACCTAATAAAAGATCTACACCTACTACCCCTACAAAGAGCAGGCAAACTACAGGCCATAAGCAACAATAATAAAAAGGTAAAGATCCTTATAGAAAGATTTTTCCCTTAACTAGCTCTAGTAGACCTTAGCAATATTACTAGTAAAACACTAGTGACTTACCTAAGGGTTAACAGCGACATAATAACTAAAGAAATGGCCAGAACTATTAGCCGCCTTTTAAACAATATAGTACTAGGACTAGATGGGATCCTAAACAAAGCCCTAAAGACCTATAGACTACTTATAGCACCTTAGCTTACAGACGTAGCCAGAGTATGCTTTATAATAGGCTACTACCCACAACTTAGAAGATCTATAACAACGGTCGTTTTATAAAAAGAAGGTAAAGTAGACTACTTAATCCCAGGAAGCTACCGCCCTATTACCTTAGAAAACACCCTAAGCAAGATCTTAGAAAAGGTTATAGCGGACTATATAGTAGATATAGCAGAGAAACATACCCTACTACCATAAAGCTAAATAAGGGCAAGAAAGAATTGCTTAACGCTATTAGCACTTACACTACTCGCTACTACCATTAAAACTGCATGGGCTATATAAAAGGACTTTATAGTATTAATGCTTAGCCTAGATATTAGCGGCGCCTATAACAATATACCCTATAAGCGTCTCCTATATATCCTTAGGGCAAAGGGCTTCCTAAAATAGATTATTTAGTTTGTTTAAGGATTTATAGGCCAGAAAGAAATATTACTAGTCTTTAGCAGATACCAGAGCCCCCCTATTGCAGTCATAATAGAAATACTATAAGGATTACCTTTATCGCCTATACTCTTCCTCTTCTTTATAAGCAACCTACTTAATACCTTTAAGGAAGGGGCGACCTAGGGGATAGGCTTTGTTAATAACATAAACCTAATTATATATAGGCTAACAGCCGTAGAGAACTATAGGATACTAGAGAAAGCCCATAACACCTATATAGAATAGGTAAGACAATATAGAGTCTAATTCTTACCAGAGAAATACCAGCTAATCCATTTTATAAGAAAACGTAACCAATCTGCAGATCTTTAGTATATAATCTATATTTAAGGCTTTAGGGGTTAACCGGTTTAAGGCCTAAGGGTATTAGGAGTGTGGGTAGATAGCAAGCTCCAGTAGAGCGCACATATGGCGTAAGCGGCCTATAAGGGCCAAGCATAGTATATTGCTATATCCAGAATTGTTAATTTTATATAGGGTCCATGCTTCTAGAGGTCACGCCTACTATATATAGCAGTTGTCCGGCTAACCATAACATATGGTTCTAGCATTTGGGCCACTGGAGAAACCAAAAAAGGCCCCCCTAAATCACTCCTTAAACCACTCCAAAAGGTCCAAATAGCCTACCTTAGGAGTATAATAGGTGGGTATAAGCAAACGGCTACAGCACTACTTAAGAAGAAAGCCAATATTCCTCCCCTATAACTATATATTAAAGCTAATACAATGCAAAGGGTGTAAAAGGAACGCAACTCTAATATTATAAAGTATATTAAGACACGCCTAAACAAACTATAGAGGGACTCTAGGGTGCCCTATAGGAGAAAGAACCAACAACCCTAAAGTAGGGAAGATATATTAGGAAAACAGGTAGAGAAAGCAGAAGAAGAATAATACGGCGCTAGGGCCTAGGCCTATATAGAGGAGGAAGGGAGACGCGTAAGAAGCCAGCAAAGATAATAGCAAGGGAGAGAAAGAAGCTAAAGTAGAGCATAAAAGAGTACTAGAAAACCATCTACCGCAATATAATACTAGTTGGACCGACACTAGAGAGATAAATAGGAGTTAAAGGTACAGAGGTAGACTTAGGCAAGGGAAACCTAAGCTATAGTATAGGTAATGCTATAGGGGGTAAATACCCAAGGGCTCCAAGAGGGCCTAACAAAGGTAGAAAATATAATAGCAACACTCTTAAGAACAGGAATAATAGGACTAAAAGATTAGCTTTACTGGGTAGGTGTTCTAGTAGGTAGCCTAAGGTGCAAATATAGCTGGCCAAGATAGACACCAAAACACGTAATACTGTTATGCCCCTTACGCACCGGCTAAGAAGCAATACTCTTAGCAGCTAGCACAGAAAACTATAATATACTACTCTTAACACAGAAAGGCCTTAAGGCGGCTACCCAGTAGCTTATTGGCCAAAATGTGCTAGACCAGTTCCGGGTTGCAAAGGAAATAGCAATAGAAAGCAAAGGGGCGAGTAACAGGCGCCCCCTAATAACTCTACAGAAGTAGAGTACAGTGTATAATACTAGCGCGTCTGTAGGTTTATTACGGCAGCAGTAGTTCCCAAGAAGGTCAAAAAGTAAGGTAGTAGAGCACCACTGGTGACTCGTAGGCGACTTATAAGCGAGCCCCAAAAGGTGGGGAGATGGATTACGGGGTTTTCTCAAATAGAGTTTTCTCCCCATATATATATAAGGAGTAGTCCGCGTGGGCCCAACAGGGATCCAAATCGGACGTTAAGCAATGAATAATAATATATATATTTATTACTCCATCCTTTAATTCTATAGGTAATTATTTTACCTATTTTTAATATTATTTATATTCCCTAATAAGTTATACAGGGCGCATTAATAGTTATTATATCCAATATATTATATAAAAGTCCATTAAAATGCACTAAGCTTAAAAATCTCTGCAGGAATTAGAGGTCATAAAGAGCATACAAAAGTCAACGGTAAATTCTTGGACGCTTAAGCGCGATCAGCTAAAGGTGGAGCTAGATTATACAAAGAGAGCCCAATTAGCCCTAGAAATTCGTCTTATAAAAAAGCGCGACAAGTTAAAGGCAGAAATTAAACGGATTAAGAAAGTAATACTAAGTTTAAGGACTTAAAAGGTTCTAAGCTAGCTAAGCTAGACGCTATAAACTAAAGACTTAATAGTACCTAGAAAACCTTTATCCATCTATAATAAATATAGATAGCTCTTTAAAGTCGTAAGCGGTGTTAGCAACTTCGCCAGTCTAATAGCCAATAGTTATTGTAGAGAGGTTAGCTAAGTAATTGAGAAGCTAAAGAATAAGCTATAGAATGGTAGTCTAATAGAAATCCAATTAGGGGTTAATAAGGAACTTTTAAGGTGATTATAACGGCAAATATATAAAATTAAGATGGGATAAGGCTTTTGCTCTATATATTTGCTATTTTAGTTACTTAGAGGACCTTAGGTAAGGGTGCATAACTTAGAAATTTAATTAAAGTTGCGCACGAGGTGCGATAATCTATTAGCATACGTATAGTATCCGCTTTTAATATATTATAAGGTTTAGGGGGGAGTATTAGCATAGCAGCCTAGTAATAAATTGGCAAGAAGTTATTATATAGGAGCGGAGGCAGTAAAGTAGTATTACTTAATTTAGTTCCACTAAAGCCTACTAACGCCTTCTTCCGGTATATCCTGCTACTTATCCTATTTTAATGGCACCTTTTTTACTAAAAACTACTTAGTAACTGCCAGTCTACTTCTCTCATCATATTTACTACTAAATTCTATTAGTGCTCTACTAGATTCTACCCTTTATTCTATTTTCCACTAAATTCTATTAATACTCTACTAGTTTCTATTTCTTATCTTACTTACTACTAAACCCTATAGTACTCTACCTATTTTAACTTCTTATATTATTCTTTACTATATTCCACTAACCCTCTATTTATTTTAGCCTCTTATATTATTCTTCGCTAGATTCTATTAGTACTCTACTAGCCTTTATCTCTTATTATATCTTCTACTATATTCTACTAGTCCTATACTAACTTCTACCATACTTTGCAATACCTATTAGCTTTATTAGTGTCGGAATGTTAGTTATGTGACGTGGTTACGAGACCACGAAGCGAGGCTAGCTAACCTGACCTTGGAGCAACCCCTTACTTCTAGACAACAATAACTACCAACTTTAACACCGCATACGTATTGCAATACAGTGATATTCGTGCACGTTGATAAAGTGAGTATACCGACACTGATCAGTAGACGTACAGATTAGGAAATACGCAATAAGCTAGAGCTTAAGAACCGTACTGGAAACAGTACACGGATCGCCTAGCCTTGTCTATTCCAGTTAAAGGAGAAAGCTATATTACCCTTAAAGCTCAAGACCACGTATTAGCTTAACTGCTGACGCGTCAGATCGCCTAGAGAATTGTATCTTTACTTAGAGAAGATTTGCGACCTCCCTTAAGCTTAAGAGAATTTGTACTGGCCTTATAGCCAATACAATAGATCGCTGAGAGAATAGTAATCTTGCTAAGAACTTTACAGGCCTAATAGCTGTAAAGGACATACACACCTAAAACACCCTTACCTTGACACCCTTACCTTAATACCCTTACCTTAACGACCTCAACCTTAACCTTAACCTTGACCTTAACCTTAAACTAAACATACACAAGGACTAGTACACTGCTTTGCACAATAAGATGGATCCTAAATGGAAGGAGAGAATCGCTAGACATGGTTACAGGATTAATATAGCAACTGCCTTAGAGGAAGACCTGGAAGAATATATGGAAACGAAAATCTATAAGTATACATATGAGAACTTTACGGATTATACACTACGGTCGCTATTCCAAGAAGAATTTAAAGGCTTTACTATTAAGGACTTTAGAAAGATACGCTCTGTTACTAGAGTAAAGCTCCGTACTCACCTACTCTAAAGAGGAGTATATATTGCCACACACAGCAATAGATACCCACTTTATAAGGTTCTATATAATGTCCTTATAGAAGAGGAACCTCACGAATGGATAGATAAGGAAATTATAGGAGCTCTTAAGGAAGTTAGCCCTATAATTATAGTGGCACTACGAGAATAACTTAACTTGATATAAACAGCTCTAATATTAAATTAAGCTATAACCCCGTTAGTTATAGCCTCTTTAGTTCCTACAACCCCCCCCCGTAGCCTACTACCTTCCTATATGGTACCAACGCCTGTAAACTATTAACTACCTCCACTACCTCCAACGCCTGCAATTCAGCCTATAGCTATAGCTATAATACCTGGAACGTAAATACCTACCCTTATAACACCCCAACTAGCTGTTATATCTATACCCTAGTAAACTGCACCAACCGCTACCTAATAGTAAGCTGCACCTACCTCTACCTAGGATTAACTACTTACCCTCCTTACTTAACTCCTACAGACGCAGAACCAGCAATTATTGCCTACGGCAACTGCCTCTACCCTCCCTCTAGTAACCGCTCCTATTCTACCTGGTGCTCCTCCTGCCCAGTACCTTTACCCTGGTACTGCCAATACCGACCCTGCTATGCACCTGCCTATATACAGTAAAGAGGCAGCTACTATCGCCAAGATCTACACGGACGACCAGAAGTACAATAGAGTGAGTAATAGCTTTAACTTTAAGTTAACTATCTTCTATAATATCTGTAAGAGAGCTAGTCTACCTCCTAAAGGCTATATAACTGCATTCCTAACTATGCTAAAGGGACTTGCTTAGAATCACTACTATAATAACAGCCTTTTAACTAGATTATTTACTAAGGTATACAACTATATGCGTTACTTCTTTAAAGGACTAGAGTACTATTAGAGAAACCTTACTAAATAGAACGCCACTAATTTTTAAGGAATTATTAATAAGAACCCTAATAAGCAAATCTATTAGAGTTTCCAACTATTCCTTAATAAGCTCTTAAAACATCGCCATAAATTACACCTAGAATTTTATATAGACCTCTTCCTTATAAATAAGCTAGTTACCGCTTGCCAAGGAGTACCAGCATGCCGTATTACCATTTTTAACCCTTCTAAAGACCTCTCCTAGTTGATTAGCAAGCTGCAATCTTCTATAGTTGTATGGGAGAAGGAACACCCTTTTTAGGCCTTAATAAGACCGTCTTAAGGAGCCTACTTTACGGATTATATATACCGCCGTGATATCTGTAACAACTGTAACTGAACCCGCTCCTATAAACAAAACACCGTCAGGTCCTTAAAGACCAAGTGCTATGTTTGCTAAAAGGAGAGCTGCCACTTATGGAAACACACAGAGGAGGAGCGGAACCGTTCTAGAAATAAGTATAAAAGACGTTTTAACAATAGCAAGGGCCGTAATAGTAACTTTAAAGAACGCTTTAGACAATACACTATCTACTGTAAAGGAGACGACGACAATAAGTGTAATAAGACTTTTAAAACTCTTGTGCTAGACATAGATGCTAACAAAAATACTAATAATAATAACAGCGAGGAAGAACTAGAAGACCCTAACAGCTACTACCTTATATTATTTAGGACTCTTACTATAGACAAAGCAACCTCTATAAGTGTAGAACTAGCCAACAAGGCTTACGCTTACTTACTTACTATAACCTCTATGGAACCTACTACGGAAACTGACCCGTTTAACTACAATACAACAACCGCCGTTTCACGCTATACTTCCACGGTATTTATAGGAATTATAATTAATATTAGTGCGTTAAAGAAGTCTACGGCCGGTTATGGACAATTCTAGGCACTATAGAACGTGGACCAATCTATAAGACTTAATACCTTAACTAAAGGACAAGTTAACGTGCAGTTCGGCATTAGAATTGCTACCTCTATTAGAACTATGGATGTTGTTACCCCTATAGGCAAGATATAGTTTTATATTGTCTATGCGGATACCCCCTTCTTGCTCTATTTAGCGGATATAGACAGACTCCAAATCTACTACAATAACCTTAGAAACGTTGTTATTACTTACACTAAAAAAGTACTAGTAGTGTAACAGTTTGGCCACCTATTTCTCCTATAGAGCTTATTACTACAGTTATATTTATCTAAATCCTTTAACGCGAACCCCTGCTACTTAATAGATATAGAGCTACAGCGCCTATATCACCGATTTGGATATCCTTTAGTTAAGAAATTACAAAAGCTACTCTACTATGCTGGCCATAAAACTAATAGAATAGCTATTAAGCAACTAACCAAGTTCTGCTACTACTATTAGAAGTTTAGCAAATTACTAGGCAGATTCCGCTTTACCCTATAAAACAACGTTAATTTTAACTATAATATTATTGTTAACATTATATACATCAGCGGATCATCCCTCCTACACGTTGTTAATAAAGGAACGCGATTCCAAGCCGGTAGATAGCTATAAGACATCAGCGCCAAACATATATAGGACGTTCTATAGATATGCTAAATTAATACCTACCTAGGGCCACTAGACCTAATTACCTATAACGCCAGAAAGAACTTCGTTAGTAAGGAATTTAAGCAATATGCCACTATTATGGGAATTAGTATAAAGGGAGTACCAGTTAAAGTATATAACTCCATTAGAATAGTAGAGCGCTACTATAGTCTATTACAGCGAGCCTACTAGATCATTATAACTGAAATCCCCAACATTAATAAGAAGATGGGACTCTAAATGGCGTTTAAAGCAATTAACGATTTAGCTGGCCCTAAAGGACTAGTTCCTATACTTCTAGTCTTTAAAGCCTACCCCCAAATAGTTAAATCCAATACACCATCCCCTACTGTTATATAACGCGCTGCCGCAATTAAAAAGGCTATAGTAGAGATATAGAAGCTATAAGCTGAATAACAGATTGCTAACGCGCTAAATATGCGAAATAGACCTAATGCTAATACAATTTATAATCTCCCACTAAACTCACCTATTTTGGTCTGGAGAGAAGGAAACACTAGCTAAAGTGGCTATTAGGACAGGCCATTTACCTTACTTACCGTTAAGGGTGAAATATATACCGTTAAGCTGTCTAGCGGACCTACAGCCTTCCAATCTACGGTTATAAAACCCTACCTTTAAGCAACTAAATCGCAGGAGCAAATTGTTGGACTAGAATTACCACCTAAACCTCTACTTAGGTCAGCCCTTTCTAAGACTGTCTTAGAGAGACCTACTAAAGCTTAGCAACAACCCCCAAAATAAGGTAGAGGACGCCCTCGCAAATACCCTCTACTTACGGCCATAACTGATATCACCATCTACCTATAAAATGACAGTTAATTTAGTACCCAATTCAGCGCCTCCTAATAGAAGGAGCTTACTGGTCTACTTAAGAAGGGAGTTTTTGAGATTATAAGACTTATGGATATACTATAAGGCGTACAACTCTTTAACTCGTGATTTATTGACAAGATTAAGAATAAGGGAACTAATAAAGCCTTTAAGAAATCCTAACTAGTTATGCAAGCTTACAATAACTTAAAAAAGGAACTGGTTCTTACCTAATTACCAACTATTTAATAAGTTAGCCAATGACTAATTCTCTGTATTGCCGCCATAAAGCTTCCACAGGCATGACTTTACCTCTAAGATATTTTATAGGCCTACGTATAATTAACCACTATACTAAATTAAGAGTTCTATATACGACCTCCGCACGAGCTAATTGAGCAACTTGGGATTAACGAGGCCTCCGTTCTAAAGGTTGTAAAACCACTCTATAGAGTACTGAAAGCTGGTAACCACTGGTTTAAGATATATCACTTGCATTACATCCAACAGTTGCATATAGACTAGTTTACGTACAATCCCTGCCTCCTACAGAGTAACAAACCCTTTGGTATTGTAGGCCTATAAACTAATAATACTCTATTCCTAGTAGATGAGACCTTTATAAACGCAGAGCAAAACGAGCTATATAAGGCCAAGTTTATAGCTAAGGAATGGGAATAACTTACCGTTAATACGCCTATTAAGTTTAACGGTGGAGTCATTTAGCTACTAACTGACGGGAGTATTATGCTTACTTAGGAACAACAATGCATAAACCTTAGTATAATTAGCACTAAGCTTGCTATAAGTATAGGATTAAGAGGAGCTATAAGAACCTTAACTCTAAAGGACTAGTACATTGCTTAATGTGCTAGAGGTATATATATCGCTTTAGTGTGCCAGCTAAAAGCCTTATTTAATTTATCCTTTGCCGCCTAGGTAATTAACCCTAATAAGGAAGACGTAAAACAGTTAAACAAGCGTCTAAACTGGCAAATCAAGAACGCTAATAGAGGTCTTAAGTTCGTTAAGTTAGATATTAAAACCCTACAGCTACTGGTATTTACGGACGCGTTATTTGCCAATAATAAGAACCTCTCTTTGCAGATTGGCTACGTCCTTATACTAGCTAATGCTATAAAGAAGGCCAATATTATCTATTAGAGCTTAGTCAAGTGTAAAAGAGTTACTTAGAGCGTACTAGCTTCTAAACTCTACAGCACGGCCCACGGCTTTAATATCGGCGTTATAATTAAGTCTATAGTAGACAAGATCCTACAAATTAACCTTCTACTTATGCTTTGCACTAACTTTAAGTCCTTATATAACTGTCTAGTATAACTTGGAACTACCCAAGAAAAACGCCTAATAATTAACGTAATGTGCCTCTGGCAAGCCTATAAACAGAAACAGATTATGGAGGTAAAATGGATTAACGGAGAGGCCAACCCTACTAACGCTATAATAAAGGGAAAACCCTACGCGGCTCTTTAATGGCTTATTAATACGAACCGAATTAACCCACAAGTTATAGGATGGGTTGAATAAACAAACTTAGATTTAGCTTAGCGTTAGGTAACTAATTATAATAATGCTGTTGGAATTACAAGGTTATAAGGTCACAGCGGAGGTGTCTTAAGGGTCTATTTGATGATAGAGATGACGCAGACGATGAATATTAATTGATTCGTGATGCAGTAGATGCGGTTGATGTCTATCTAGATTGACATGCAGAGCTCGCTCTCGCGACGTGT
>Ga0307507_10006232_pt1 | contig 18552 bp, 19 predicted proteins | sample 7_EM_MG_FD_207223 | JGI IMG/M metagenome (GOLD analysis project Ga0307507, IMG submission 207223) | Populus trichocarpa ectomycorrhiza microbial communities from riparian zone in the Pacific Northwest, United States - 7_EM | ecosystem: Host-associated > Plants > Roots > Unclassified | place... | reverse complement strand
ATTTTTTTATTTTAAATCTTCAGACAAGTGAAGTGATCATAATATCATACTCGCACGAGTACCGTAGCGTGTTGTAGCTTTTCCGTGTCTTTCCTGGTCAGTGGTCATAGCAAGGGAGGGCTTTCTATCTTCTCCATCATTATATTTCCGAGGTTCCCCTTCTTTTATCACCCCCCCCTTCCCTCCTTCCTAACTCTTCCCCCCACACTCCCATACGGTTACTACCCTTTCCGCCGCTCCTCAATATATACCTGAGAAGTTAGACGTCCTCGTCTCTTTACCTTCTTCTTCTCTATATATCATAAGCGACTACTCCTCCCCGAGCCTTTCTTCTTTTCATACTGTGTTTCATTCTTTTTTGAACTTTTGAATCTTCTATCATACTTGTTCGGAAAGAAATAAAGAAAGAGGGAAAGAGGGAAAGGCGACTGCTTGCAGCTATTCATACAAGAGCATATAACTCGAGTTCCTGGAATTACATTTTCCTGTACACCCCTTAACCATCGACAACCCTTACGATACGCCTCAGTTTTGAATTGGACTTGTCACATACCCCAACTTGGGTTTCCATCTTTACCGACATTGGAGAAGCCACAAGGAATTTGTTTTGCACCCGATATAATTGCCAACATCGATTATACAACGCTAGAAGAAGTCCGAAAGCGAAGGGTAGACTGGGCATAGAAATCGGAAGAGGAGTTATATAATTGAGGCTTTTGGGGGGACTAGAGATTGATTGATTGATTGATTGATTATTGATTGATTGATTTTTTCCTATTTGAAGCGATTGAAATTGGAAGAGAGAATTGGCAGATTGGATCGAGAGTGGAGAGAGAGAGAGGAAAAGAAAAGCAGGATTGGAAAGTTGAACACAGCATTGCATTCGCATTCGCCTTCCTCTGTCATCCAACATCTTTAGCTTCATTCACTTTGGGGCGCCCTATTTCTATTTTATTTTCTTGTTAAGCAGCAGCAACAGCAAGCATATCCACAAGAAAAAAGAAAGAAAAAACCAAAGCAGAGAGCAAGAAGCAGCAGCAGAAGAGGCAGCAGCAGCCTGGCGCGCAGAAACAAGAGTCACGCATCTCCGTCATTCACAGAGAGCTGCGACTCAACAGGCAACCCTTTTTTACCGCTCCAACCACACGCCTCATCCCACCCACAATCCCAACCTCGCCCACACACACCCAATAATTAAAAAAGAACTTACGCTTCTCCCAAGCACCCACCAGCACCCACCAGCACCACCACCACCCCTCTCCTCCCCCACCTTTCAGAAAGCACACCACACACACTCGATCACTCACACACACCCTAGAACGCAGTGCTGACAACACTGCCTGTCCGCCGCCGCTCGGCACAGACCCTCCAATCCATCCTCGTGGCGACTACCGACAATCTCCTCTACCAGCACGCAAATCATGCGGAAGCCCTACTTTCGAAACTCCGCATTTCGACCCTGGGGTCAAGCACCTTTGAGCCGACTCCCTATAACCCCCGCCCGCTGCCGCCAGACATGACCTCTCCCTTCGCCTCTCCTCCTCCACCATACTCCCCCGAGCACCCGCATGTGATACTTGACCACGAAAAGATACCACGAGAAGGCGCGCCCCCACCTCCACATCCTCTTGTTGATCCTGCTGGACACGCTGCTGCAAACACGCATTCTGTAAACATGTCTAGTACAAAACCTCTAGGCCTACGCGCCGATGACAAGGACATTTTTCACCTACCGCCGAGTACCGCTCTCACGCTGCTCTCGAGGAGTATCGAATTGCTGGTCTCGATAACCGGTGACGTTCCGCCTACCCCACCCGCCAGTGGCCCTTCCACCCCCGATATGGAGGAGGAACTGCATCCCACAGCCAGCGACAGCCATCGTGACGGTGCTGGCTTCTGTTTTGGCAATGCGATGCAAGGTGGCCTTGACGGAGTCGTTTTAAAACACAAGAGGGAGGAATTCAGCGATGACGACGACATTTCAGACGGTGGTGAGGAAATGAAAATAATAGGAGCTGGTGCAAAAGGGGCTTTTCAGAATGGTGCAATCACACGGAAATTCTGGTCCAAGGCTGCTCCAGGAATTTCTATTGAAGATTATCTCTTCCGGTTGGTTTTTTCTTTTTTTTATACCTCCCCCATTTTTTCCCCACAAACAACCCTTTTTTTTGTCCGACTTTAAGCCTGAAGAAGGAATGAAATGGAGGCTAACTGGTTTGCTTCGTTTAGAATACACCGTTTCTGCCCTTTGAGCACTGCAGTGTACCTCGCTGCCTCAGTGTACCTTCACCGCCTCGCTGTCACAGAGCGAATAATCTCCATAACCCGACTTAACGTCCACCGTCTGCTCCTGGCTGCCCTCCGGGTCGCCAGCAAAGGTCTGGAAGATCTGAGTCATCCCCACAAAAGATTCGCGAAAGTTGGGGGATTAACCGAGCTCGAGCTAAGTAGGCTCGAAGTTAGTGAGTCTAACCAACCCCCCCTCTTTTTTCTAAGGGATTTTATTTTATCGCTCCACTTTCTTGGTTTGTGTGGAAAATAGCATGTATTAATGTCGATCTTCAATTTTACAGGTTTCTGCTTCCTCATGAATTTCGACCTAAAAGTCGACAAGGCCGCTCTAGAGAAGCACATGGAGTCCCTGCGGGAAACTGCGAACCGCCAGGCTTCGCTGGGTACCTCCGGACTTGTATTTCCAGCTACGCCGCCGAAGGAGTCATCCTTGGCTGGCATGGGGAAGATCAGGATGACGGTTAAACCCGTCATGTTGGATGTATAAAAGGGAAAGATTATCAAAGAAAAAAAAACCGAAGAAAACCGAAAAAAAAAATAGTTGTCTTTTTTTCCCCTCCTTTTATTAATCTCTGTTCATGGGCGGGAGTTCTTTTCCTTCTTTACCTTCGTTTTTCTTCATGTTTGGCATATTCAAGGTGGCATATACGGTACCCGACCCAACTAACAAATTACCCCCCCCTCCTTACCTAATCTAACCAACCAACCTCACCCCTAAATTCTCCTCCTGTCCTAAGATCTATCTTTCTATCCGCCTATCATCCTAACTTCTTTTCTCACACCAGATCATAATACCCAATTGTAGTTGTACGAACCTCCCTTCTCATATTTCATCATTTCTTTCTTTCCATTTGATTTCATCATCATCGTCATCATAGGACCCGGGTGTCAATTTTTTTTTTCCTTTCATCCTCCCTTTCATCATTCTATTTGTTGGTTCGGGGTTATCGGGTTGGGTTTTTTTTTCATTTCTTTTTTCATTTTTTCATCCTTCCTTGTTTCCTGTCTATCTAACTTGGCTATCATACCATACTTTTAACTTGCTCTTCTTGCTCTTGGATTGGACTGGATTGGATTAAGTGGAAGTGTATGCGTATGCTCCGCAGTTCTTGAAAGCAGGAGAGGGAGGGGGAAGGAGGAGGAGAGGGAGGGGGAAGGAGGAGGAGGGGTAAATAGTATTTCAATCAAGAGTATTATTATAAGAATTGAGGATTTGTGGGTCTGCCGGTCGGTTAGTTTGAGAGATGGAGAAAGAAAGGATGAAAGAAAGTTCGATCGTTCATTTTTATATTTTCATTTTTTGTTGCATTTTTTTATCTCAACTTGTGAAATGAAGAACTGCGATAGCAATAGCAAGAGGTTTACATAGATGACAAATAATTCGATATATATTATACTTTATTATAGAAAAGAACTACGGTACCGTTAGACTAGATATTCGGTTTATCCTTGATTTTAAGTTTTTAGTTTGTAGGGTTGGATTTGATTTCGGTGGTTGCACGTATGATACAGTACGAGTACTAGTACTGTGCTGTGCTCACCCATTCGAAAAGTCTCCGGACGCCTTGTCTTGATTAGTACCTATCTTGGCACGAAAGAGTCCGGAGACTTTTGTAGGTTGCCAAGAAGTGTACGTATGGTACTGCACTGCACTACACTGCACTGTGCTGTTATGACCTGATTGATCGATCAACCAACTAACCAACTGGGTAGGTAAAGTACTGGTAGTCCAAGTGGAAAGTAGAGCTTCTTACTTATGACACTTATACGATGGATGGATGGAAGGGGGGGGGGGCAAACCGTGGGTTGATGATACTGTGCTGTACTGTACCACCCCACCTGCCATCCATCTGGAGTGGGGTACAGCACAGTACTAGTACGGTACAGCACAGTAGCGCACGCTTAAGAGGTGGGGGGAAACTCATCTCGAGATGCATTTTCGATAGAGTGCCGGTAGAATTGATTGGTTGAAACTAAACTAGGGTAAGTATTGTACTTGCACCTTACAGTACTATTACTGCTACTGCTACTGCTACTACTACGCCGCATGCTGGATTAGTGTAATGTGTGTACCGGATTGTAGGGCGCTGTACTCTAGGGGGCACTTTGCGCTTTCTTGTTACTGACATGGTATCTTTTTTTTTTGTTAGTACTGTAAGTATGATACGATAGGGGGTAATGTGCTGTGGGCGTTGCTGTGGTTTACGATGTTGCTTGCTTGTCTGTTTGTTTGTTTGCAATTAGCCTCGCAGTTGGCGTGGGTGGATTGGTTTGGCTGATGGATAGGTATAGTTATGAGATTATGATATGGTCGGGTTACTGGACTCGTATGAGTTCACCTCTTCTCCTCTCCTGTCCGATTCAATACTCAGGCGGCACGGTGTTCCCTCCTTCCCTTCCCTTCCCTCCCGCAAGTCGCGTTTGCTCCTTCCTCCGTCCTTCACTCGTCACTCGTACCCTATCTGCCGCGATGCATCCCATCGTCTCTCTCGAGCCGTCCGATTCCTTTCGTTCTGAAAAAAAGAAAGGAAAAAAAGGCGCATTGGCTTTGTGTTCAATTTTTGTGTTAGGTTTTTGTGATGTTTCAGTTTTTTTTAGGGTTTTTCGCTCCTGTTTAGAACACCGTATGTATGTATGTATGAAAGCCGTTGCACCTAATTTAGGGGAGATCCCACAAGAGCAGCGAGATGGAGTATACACCGTATGCGGTGCATGTGTGGTGTGTGTGTGGGGTGTGTGTGTGTGTGGGTGGCCAGTTTGTATGCTTTAATTTTCAGCCTGCAATGTGGGATGTGATGGACGGAGGTATTGCGGGAAACGACGGAGGGACAGTGTTGTTCTTGATTTATTTTTTAAAAATTGTTTTGGTTGGCAAGTTAGAATTGAAAGGTGCACAACCTCAATTTGTTTATATATCGCTGCCCTCGATCTTGGGGTTTGCGCTGAGATCTGGGAATTGTTGTGTTTGTGTGCGGTGGTACTAGGGTCTTTCAGTTTGTTTTGTTTTTTAAATTGATTGTTTACCCTGGAACAAGTACGGGTAAAACGAACGAGATGAGGGAGGGGCAGGAGGGGTATACTCGAGTAGGTTGGGTTGATTTAACGGTAACGAATCATCGGTGGGGATAAATTGGGTGTGTGGGTGTGTGATGGTGTGGTGTGAAGCGTTTCTCAAAAATGTTCGTGCTACTTGATATATCATCTCACGCCCTGCTCACAATTGATTTGATTATCATGTGTGCGGTGGGGGTAACATGATAGAGAGCTGCTTACCTGTACCAATGTCTGATGGAGGATATCGTAGAGAAGAAGAGAGGGGAAATTATGATGATGAAAAAGTAAACATTGATCTCGGATTGATATCAGGATGCTGGAGAATAGATGTGATAATGAAAAAAACGTGTGTCGCTCAGAATGGAGTGAGGATTGGAGGATTGTATTGGAACACATCGCTTGTATTGCTGGACATACTTTTTCGCTAGATATCTCGTGGCGTCCTGTCAGTTTCATTCCTGCGGTTATCACTGGGCTGATAAGCTTCACACTTCATGCTGCTTCGTCCAATCCCATTCCACTACACTTGTACTGCCCCCACGACTACTCCAGAGCCGCAGAAATAAGTAAATAAAAAAGCACAGACCAACTGAAACGAGACAAGTTAAAATCCTTCCGGGAAGTGTGAGCGACGGGGGGAAGGGGGAAACTAAAGGAATGGAAGCGTCCTTTACCCGTACGGTACGGGTGGTACCGCTTCGAGCAGTTCCCTGAATTCCCCTAAGGTAAGGGTCCTCATGGAATGGAAGGGGTAAAATAAAAAAAAAGAGCTCTCCGGTCTCACCCTCGCCTCGTACACGGGTAAAACTCTTTGCGGAGCTGACGGATTGTGGGGGGATTGGCTTGTTATTTTGCTTTTAAAGATCGGGCGATGAACTATAGATCGATCCGATGGGAGGGCCCCTGGGACGTGGGTGGGGTTTCCATTTCATGTGAGGTCTGGGATGCGAAACTGAGGCGATAACAACTTCTGCAAGAGTTGCAGAAGGCTGCCTTGTTTTTTGTCGGATGGAGGGGTGGGCTAGGGGGATTGTAAATAGTGAGCAGGGGTGACCGGCAGTTGGGTTATCTGATGGTGTGCTCGTTTTTTTCTTCAATTTAGATAAATAAATTGATGGAGGGTGGTGGGGTGGTGGGTGAGATGAGGTGAAGGATGCTGGATGAGGCTCAACGTTAAGCTTTGTGACACGCGCATCGGGCATTCCCCGAGCTCCAGAGTGAAACCCTTGCCCTAAGATATAGATGGGGGAGGGTATAGCACAGGAGCTTACCTTGGGGGCGGGGGAGAAGAGCAAGCGAAAGACTGTCAGGGAATCCCGTTCCAATTGGTGGCATACAATAGAATCTGAAAGGTGGAAGATGTGGGAAAGATGGCCTTACTTAAATAGACCGCTCTCCTGATAGGGCATCTAGCTCCCATGCTCACGAGCTGATGGATGGCGTATGGTTGATTGGAAAGAGGCCTGGTGTGGGGAGGGGAAGAGGGCTCCTGCATGCCAACCCTCTCCATACTTCGCCTTTAGCAGCCCTCAAGAGGAGCACCTCCTACCTTTATTGCTTGTCTCATCGTATGGAGAGATGGGTCGGTCGGTCGAACCAAACCAACACCCACCGACACCCTAGACAGCCTCGCTATCCCCCTCCTCCGATCTCGAGATATTGAGAAAGTCTAGCCCCCTGTTTGCTTAGTATCTTCATCACGGGAAATGCTTGGTAAATCACAAGTAAGCATTTTTAGAGCGCGGTGACTACTCCGCCTGAACAAGGGATAGGGAATAATACTTTGAATGGATGATTCTCCCAACTCATCGCTCAGCAACTAGCTTCTCACGACGCCATCCTACGTCGTGCTCGCGGGCTTCGCGTATTTGGCGACACAGTAGAGGCCCTTCTAAATCAGTTCTGCTCCTTGCGTTCCGAGCAAGGGGACCTGCTTCCGAGCACTGCTCTTGGAGAGCATCAAAACCATTGCAACTGGCACCGCGCTCTCGGTTCATAAGCGCTTTCGCTGGATAAGGGACTTGGGTTCTGGCCGTTTTGGGTAGAGAAATGGTGTTGAGCTCGCCTGGGTGGTTGGGCAACTTGGGTTGGCATCACGGTTAGAAACCGCTGGATAGTGCCCGTAAGGTGTGAGGGGTGCAGTGTGGTGACGGGCAATGCAAATCAATCCAACCCCAAATATGGTCAACTTCAAAATCCCTAGCTTAACAGCTACAACCCCTGAGCTCAAAAGCTGCTGTAAAAGTGTTTTACTTTATGTACTAGGACGATTCAAAATTTTGTTATTTTTGTATGAGCCTGCCAGATTAACCTAGCATAGGCTAACTGTATCTAGTGATATCTTGGCCCCACTACACCCAATTAAGGAATGGCTTTGACGATCTTGGCTTGGATATAACCGATCTGGCACAAGGCTGAAAGAGATCATGTGTCTAATAAGCGGACTTGAATTGATACCAGAACTGAGATTATCCATAATTCAAAATGGGGCGTCTCTAAAGACTCCACAACTGTATACAGCCAATCATCCCCCGACTTTAGTTTCTGATTTCAGAACCTACTCGTAGAGTACCAGTACAGTGTAAAATCATCCAAAGCCTTCCCCTCGAAAAGAGCTAAACCTAAAATGAAATGGGTATCCGCAAACTCCGAATTTTACAAACATCGAACCACTGCGAGGCAGCCGGGATCTAGCCCTAGGTGTATACTAACGGCAAAAATTTAGAGAGCCTATTGAATGTACGAGTGCACTCGAAGATTTTAGGTGGGTGTGAAACAAATTCCTAGGTGTTGGTAGCATGGGATGCCAAATGCCAAATAGAAGTGCTGCTGCACACCACCCAGATTCAAGAAAAAGGGCCAAATTTGGGCGGTATGCGATAGCGTTCCTTATTAAAAACGCCTCGACATTACCATCGTTTGGACTGACATTTTATACTCCATCGCTCCACCAACAGTATGCATATCGTAATAATTACAGGATAGAACGCCGCCTACTGTACTATAATACAATTTCACAATTCAAACTAATGCCTTAGAAGGCTGGAGCGAATATGCTCAGCTAGGCCTCTTGAATGCGCACTTTCTTCCGGTTTCCCTTTAATAGGGCAATGCTGCTAGCTACTCTATTGGCAACTGCACACCGACGAACGGGGTGAGGGGCGGTGAAGGGAACTAAAATATCACTTTGCGGTGGTAGGATTTTTGACGATTGTGGTTGGGAGGTGAGAGATGGTTATGATAGAGGGATGGGGTAGCTAGATAGCCCCAAGGTATATATGGATAGTACGGGTTCGGGTATCAGCCTTGAAATGCCTAACATAAGAAAAACAGGTCCTTAACGTACTAGAAGAATAGATAGGAGAAACCGAAATCGCGTTGAAGCGCATCCCAAACAGCACTTCGGGGGTAGACCTCCAACCATCCTTATCGTTATATGTTAACCATCAAAGTGTCGAAACTGGAGTGTCATCATTTTAGTCCTCCACCGACCATTGGTCTCCCCTTCAGCATTCCATAGGAATGGAGAGATATGCCTCCCTCTAAACCGACGGTATCTACGATGCCTGACCATCCTGCCTCCTTCCTCTCTTGAGAGCTCGACACCTACCAATAGATACCCTAGCCTATCCAAAGATACCACGGGATATTACCCAGTATGCCCAAACAAAAGCCGCGTCTCAAATACCGGTACCTTATACAACCTATTCTCGGGCCATCATAATAGCCCTACACGTCCTCACCACAGATCACTCGCCCCCAATCCGTTTTTCGCTGTTGGAAATCGCAGGTTTATGGCCGCACTTGATGCGGGATGTGCCATTGCGGGATGTGCCCGCACTGGAAGGCCGCACTGCTATACGTACGCACTAGTGACAGGATGCGCAAGCTAAGAAAACGCTGTCACACCCCTGTCTGTTTCTCTTTGTTTCCTCACTGTTCTCTTTCTCTCTTGCTCTCGCTTGTCTTCTTCTTCTTCTCTCACTTCACTTCTTACTCAAGTCTTTCCTTTAATTCAACACAACACAATCAATGAAGATCTCTCTCTCCGCATAATACAAACATTGTGTCTCCACTTCCGCCGTTCCTTTCCGCTGTGTAAAACCCTAACCGTAAATCATTACCTCCGCATTGAATATTTTCAACATTCGCGAATGCTACCCTCACCCGGCCACACCCACGTTACATAACACCCTTGTCCGATCCTGTATGGAGAAACATAGACTTTCTGACTTGGGTATGATACTTGCACTAGATTCGTACTTGTATCCCTTTGTCCGTCGGTGCGCCCAAGGGATCGGTGGAATATGTCTTAGTTTGAAATGCCAAGGAAGATATTTCCAGTTAAGGACATAGATTAATGGCATTTGGAAAGTATTCTTCCTTAACTGGAAATATCTTCCTTATCGTTTCAAACTGAGACATATTCCACGGATTTCTTGGGCGCACCGATGGACTAAGGGATAGTGCTGGATACCAGAGACCAAATAACTCTCTTTCGCTTAGTTCCAAGGGGAATTGATAGGGTTCGGCCAAGGTCTCGTAGTGGTGGGTAGGGAATCGTCAAATGTCCAGTTGATCTACTCTACTCATCCAAGAGTATATTTTTACTAACCCCAGCTTTTTCGTTAGGGCTCATTCGACGATCGCGGAAACCTGCCTGACGTGTCTGAACTCTCAACAGGTCGGGGAAATTCTGAGCACTAGCTTTCCTGATATCTGAGGCACTCCATTTCTCAAATGCTCTTGCATATACTAGGGAACTCGAGCAAAAATAGAATTCTCGGATCACGCTAAATAAGTGACCCTCCATTGGCGAGTACATCGGTCGCCGTGATCATTATGTATCGAGTAGATTGCTTTTGAGGCAGGAGTACCCTCAGTGTTGCTTCTCCACTCACTGGGAAACACTAGGCGTGCTTTTTCGGAGTGGCTGGGGCGGTGGTTGTTTTGGTAGAGGTTGAAGGCTGTGACATTACAGCGATTTGCAAATGTTTTGTCCAAGGAACTGGAAAGGACTTTTTTTTGGTTTAATAAATGGGTAAGCTAGTGTGCACAATACCAAATCTAGTAAGAGTATATGTATTGGGAGGAATGGGGTGGGGGAGTGTACTTGTATATGAATGTTTTCATAGAATTTGCGTTTGCTTGCTGTTATCACGGCTATGACGGAAACAGCTCAGCCTTTGTTTTTTCATCAACCTGTAGACCGCGCTTAATATATGACCCCCGCATACTCTCGTCCCAAATTTCCAAGTACATATACTCTTACTACAGTATAGTGCACAATAGTCTATCCCGCTTATATTCAACCAAAAACAACCAAATAGTACCACATAATACAAGTACAACTGAGCCGCTTAATTCTTTTGTTCCCTCTCTATTTTAAGGCGTATGGTAGAATTTCGGCACATTCTGTTTTGACTTGCCAAGTATCAACACTGAAAACATAGGGTTAACGTTCGCTAGTATATGGGGTGTGCGAATTGGCAGGATGCTCGCGCTATAAATACAGTAAGCGATGCTCTTTAAACTTTCCCCTTCAGTATGAGGCCGTATTCTTCCTCACCATACAGCGAGGGTCTCGTTTCTCCTAAACTGGCTATCCGAATCTAAAGAAAGGAGAGAGGCAAAGAAGGCCTGGGTGCTTAATGGGATAGGGCTCGCAACTCCTGACTTTAATTACCTAAGTATGATAGCCCTACACCCAACTCAGCCCAGCACCGCTCAAATGGGTTGTGTCATGGGTGGTAATTGTAGCACGTAGAATCAGTGTGAATATGTCAGCAGGTCAATAGTCATCAGTAGAGCGCGCCTTACCATATGCTAAGGCGGGTGAGTATGTACTAGTACTTGTAATTTCATAGTGTATTCGGAATTGGGGACTAGTAGGGACACCAGTCCCAAGAGAATTCCGAAAGGGGACAAAAACTAGGCTCTGGTGCTTATCCCGATTGATGGTTTTAACAATAGATGGAGCCTACCTTCTACTTACGGTCTAAAGTTACCAATTTTTCCAAAAAGCCTTCTCTCCAGCATATCTAGCTTGTACAGTACACCCATTCCCCAATACCGTAAATCCATAAATTCTCTCCAACATTTTTCCTTCGCTCCTTGCTCTTAGCTAGTCTTCAGCTCTCACGATTGTCTTGCTCCGAGCACAGTTAGTCTTGAGTTCTAGCATAGTGTTGCCGGGAATTTTTTTGCCCTCTCTGGATCAATGGTTTTTATACCGCCTTTAAGCCCGCAATTCTTGTTACCTCAACTTTAGCTCATTTACATCACAGTCATGATCACCACTAAGTTACGGCCATCATTGCTCCTGTAATTATCCTTATTATTTCCCGTGATTTCTGTTTTAAGGTTGTGTGTGACATCGCTAATCTAATTTTATTCCATTTCTACTAGTTCCGGAACACTGTTAATAGTTACCAGATTCCGAATACACGATGAGAACATAGGTACAGTACCCTCTTATACTGTTATACGGCCTTGTACTCAAGTCACCGGATCAGAGGCGGACCCCCAGTAAGTTATGATGCCTGTACTGCCAAAAGAAGGGCAGGTGAAATCTAGCGACTCGAGTAAGGTACGTCAGTGCAAAGGACCGGGGCCTGTAAGTCACTCCTGGAACTGAGTAAGTTGGTTTCAATCCCGAAAATCCAAACACCCGGGGGGACATCACCCAGTCCTCTATCAGAAAGAGACACAAGGGATCAATATAGCTTCTCCAGTCCCGGAAGGTTGCATCCCGCAACGCAGTTTTCATGCCAAGTGGACATAGTATTCCTTGCCATCTGCGGTCTACGACAACGGATGCCTGCTTCTTCACCAATACCGGTAGTCTCATGCACACAAACTCATTATGATATCCCCTTCTCCTCTCTCTAACCCCTGTCTTACCTAGAGAGGATCGGAGTATACGGCAGCGTTGAGATGGAGTACCGGTAGGTGGGAAAAGATACATAGCGGACTGCGGCACTTCAAGGTAAGGTGTAATAGAGACTAGAGCTACTAGTTTTTCCCGCCAAACTGCAAATTCGTTAGGCATTCGTTAGTTAGTCTAAAAGTGAGTACAATAAATAGCTCGAACACGCACTAAATCGCTTCGGCACAGGGCGCTCCGTGCCGTGATATGGCGGGTAATTAGTCGTACTGTACCAATGAGGCAGGCACACAATTCCGAGTGAGCACTCATGATCAATCTCCTAGCTGTGATGACCCTTTTATAATCGGGGATGCGCTCTGTATTATGTCATACGTTTTCTATAGAACCCCACAAAATACTCGAGTCGCTAGATTTCACCTGCGCTTCTTTTGGCAGTACGAACATCATAACTTACTGGGGGTCCGCCTCCGATCCGGTGGCTTGAGTACAAGGCCGTATAACGGTATAAAAGGGTACTGTATCTCCGCGCCAAGAATAGGCACCTGTTTTGGAATAGCCACCACCAACCCATAAAAAGTACAGCCTTCGAGCTGTTTGAAAGGTGAAAGTCATATATGAAAATGACCTCACGATTCACCACAGCATTGGACATTTTGTGGACTCCCATGGGCTAGTTTCGATTTTTCTTGGGAGCTAAGTATTCGGCATTGAGACAAATTAGAACTCAAGAGTTTGAATTCATGACGAAGCTCTGTAATCAGAAGATATTAATCCCACTCATTGACTCTTGAAACAAGTTCCGGGTTTACACACGTGGTGTTTCTCCAGGAAAGCAGTCTCAACGCTATACTCCATAGTGGCTATTCCAAAAGAGGTGCCTATTCTTGGTGCGGAGACACGAGTAGACGTTAGGGCATTTACCATCCTCTACCCTCACCCGCAACAAAAGTAGTTCGCCGAGCATTTTTCAATGCTCGACTACATCTACTCGTTCTCACCGGGGGTTCGAACTCGCGCTGGTTGCTGTTTCGGATCGATGCGGACCAGTTCCTTAGCCGTTAGACCATCGGAACTGGTGGAAAATAATCCCTCCCTTTCGAATTTTAAGCATGGTCTTCCCTAAACAGGAAATCTGAAAAAGAATTCTGATAGTAATATCAAGAGTTGTAACTCTTATCTTACCACCATGATCCCAGTGTTAAATTTTGTTTACTTTTCTTCTCTACTCATGCATTTTATCCCTTCAAGTTCCCTAAGCCTTCTAACATTGCCTATGCTTTACATATCCATTATCAGCACAACCCGTCGAAGCCCTTCGAATGCGCCTGGCCTATCGCTACCGCACTGCCATCCTGCGGGTAACCTCACCACTACTCCCTTCCATTTTAATCGCTCCCAAATCGTGATTAAACTTCCAGCTGGTAGTAGTCTACTGAGTTTCCCCCTATGACACGCGGTCAGAGGAACCCAAGAGCATATAGTCATATTAATCAAACCCACATTCCGAAAACTCCTGTTCAAGGACATGTTAACTAGGGCAAAGACATTACATGTAGAAGTCCATTCCTATGAATATTATTGCAAACGACACGATATAAGTAACATGGCAAGGGCAAGGGTAAGTACAATACAGTACCGAATCGGGTTCACTTAGGCTCAAGTTGAGAAGGCAGACATCGATGGAACTGGTGAAGACTATGGAAGCACAAGTTAAGATGTAACCCGGCTCAAGAGAAAATATTAGAGGAAAACGTAAGGAACATAGGAGAATGGAAAATACCCATTCCCTACCCCCAGCAACCACATTTTTTTCTCTAACTTTCGTGGAAGGCAAGCCAAATAAGGTTCAACGTGCTTAAAAGCTTGTCGAGGGATGCGAAAAAGATGAATAAAGGATCGCTGCAATTACCCCCCTCATGCATCAGCGTCGACATCAGTATCTACATCACCAGAGGCATCAACGCCTGCCTCATGCCCACTCTGCAAAGCTCCCTTCACAAAGCCCTCACTCCAAACCCACAACCTCTCTGCCAGCCTCTCATCTTCAGCGGTCGTACTACAACTCTCCTTCCGCGCAATAGGAGCCCAGTACTCGCCCCTATGTCCATCGGTCTCGACCTCCTTCGCAGCCGCTAAGAACAACCCTGTGGTTGCCCCATCCTCCAAAGTCTGCCCCATCCATCTGAAAAACTCGGAAAACGCGCTTCCAAAGGCATACCCAAAATGATCCTTCCAAGTGTCCATTGAAGAGGTGGGTATGTTCCCGGGGAAGTAGGCGTTGACAAAGACCTTCTCGTTCTCCAATCTTCGGGAGAGCGCTTTAGTGAAGAGGATATTCGCTAGTTTCGAGCGGGCGTAGCGGTAGAGTGAGGTGTAGGCAGCACCTAGGTTGGAGGAAGGTGGGATAGGGGAGATGAGGGATTGGACGTCAATAGATCCGCAGAGGTGGTGGAGGGATGACGAGGAGACGATTATTCGGGTTGATGAGACAGAGTGGGTTTTGGGGGTTGAGAGTAGTAGCGGGAGGAGAGTATGTGCTAGATGGAAGTGTCCTAGGTGGTTTGCTGCGAATATAGTTTCTACACCTTGTGGGGAGAGTTCGTAGTTTGGTATGTTTGGAATGGCTATATCCCACGGATCGATCAGCACCCGCTGCTCCTTTCCGTCTTCATCAGCCAGAAAAAATGGAAATGCAAACCAGCGTTTAAAAACAACATGTCCAACCTCCCTAACCGTCCAAGCAACTCCTTACCAACCTTATCCACAACCTTTAAATCTGTGAGATCGCACTCAACAAATTCAACCCTTTCTGCCACCTCCCCATAGCCTTTAATCTCCCCCCACTCTTCCCTCGCAAACTCAAACTTCTCCCGACTCCGTGCGAGTACAACAACATGTCCGATATCGTGCAGGAGTAGTTGCTTGACTATCTCAGCCCCGATCCCACTCTGCCCGCCGGTAATAATGGCAATTTTCGAGCTGAGTGGTGGACATTCAGAGAGTGTCCACTCGACGGTCTGCATGAAGCCGCCCCGGTAAAGGGGGGAGAGAGGGTTCGGAATTGAGTGATAGAACATTGGAATATGGAGGTCGAGTGCCGTTGAGAGCTAGGGAGGGAGAGATAGAGGGATTTGATAGCTAGAGTTCATGATGTTGCAGGGTATGTGCGGATCGACGCTGTGGCTTGTGTCTACTTTTCGGGTGTGGTTGGATAAAAGTTTGGCTTGGCGGTGAGGTCTTGCATAATTGGACCAACCCTAAATGCCGCTAAAACAGTCAAATAAAGTTTGGCCCTGCCAGCAAGGGTGAGTAAACTCTTCAGGAAACTCTTTCCCCCGAAAATGTAAAACCTGTACAATAGTTTACAAATGACTCTTTTCCTTCCACTTCAAAACGGAGAGAAGGCCATTTTCACAGCAGGAACCGTCGCCCAACAGAACGGTCCCATTTTTGCCAAACAGACCCTTAGTAGAAAAAGCATCTTTGTTGCAAATTATTGCTAGAATATAACCCTAGTGGGGGAACTCTCTTGTAAATCCGGCTCTCTTACTGAGCCACACCTCATTTGACTGTTCTAGCAGCATTTCTGGTTGGACTAAATCATGCGGTAGTAACAGTTAGAGGTCCAGGTGTGGCAGAACAGATGCTTATCAGCAAAAATGGTACTTTGTGCTAGGTGCGCCCTGGGTGCCTGGCGCACCTAGCACACATAACACCAATCGCAAATCAGGACACAGTCACTTGTACTAACTAGCACCTGGCGCACCTGGCGCAACACCATATCTTTAAGGGGTCACCTGGTGCAACACCAAATCTTCATGGCTTCACGTGGCACACGGCTATATGTTTTTCCGGCGCAACCCTGATACGCAACTGAAGATTCAGGATTTACTTAGAAATTGGGTCAAGGGCCCCCCATTTGACTGCTTCTCAGGCTGACCTAGGTCACAATATATAATGTTCATTTAAATAGTCTTCTATTAAATTTTCTAATTCTAGTGCTATATCTAAATACATGTTACAATCCTCTCTTGGCCCGGTAATACTCGCAGCGGGTACCCGATAGTTCGCTAACGATCACTCTTCTCTCCGCCTTGCAGTTGTTGCGATAGCTAAGTCCCTTGACACCTATCTAGCAATGTCGATCACTAGACTCTGTTACAATCCGCTCCTTCTCTGGTGATACTTGCAGCAGGTAACCGATAGTCTCCTAACGATCACTTCTTCTTGGCCCGATAGGAGTTGCGATAGCTAAGGGGCATCAGGAAAATGTCAGAGTGTGGTCCAAGGTGGTCCTGAACACTCCTGGTCCACCAAGGGGGGTTGTGGTCCCCGTGGTCCACGTGTTCCACTCTGATCTATTCTGATCCACACTTTTTGAAATTTTACCGAAAATGTGGACCAGGGTGGATCAAGGTGGACTAGGAGGACCAGGGGGACTATAACCCCCCTGGGTGGACCAGGACGGGTTTTTACATTTTGCTGATGAAGTCCGTTGACTCCTATCTAGCAACGTTGATCGCTAGGCTCATATAAGACCATCGGGTCTTGATTGCTGAAAGCGTGGTAGATAATAATCTTTGTATTGAAAGTATATAGTATGAAAGAACTTAGATGGTTGCGTGAAGAACCCAAATCCCATGCCTTTTTTATTTTTTTATCATATTTTAATATTGGTTCTAGCTGAGGCCGAAGGCCGAAGCAGTAAGTACAAAAATAGCATGTAACCACAATGGTTATGGCCGCAACAAACTTCCACCCAGTCCAACCCATCGTCGAGGCGGTGGAAACCGTGGGAGAAAAACCCCTGGTCTAAAACCCGCACCAAGCGCCCAGGCGCTGAAAACTACAACAAAATATACATGAAACTCTCGACCAAAAGAAAGCATCTACCGAAAACCCAAGAAAAACCCAACTGTGAGAAAAACCAAAAAAACCCAAATCCGTAGAAGAAGTACCAGAGAAAGCCCATCCGCCGCGAAGGCCTTTAACGATCCCCAACTGCAAACATCATTGAACACAACCATACTCGAGGGTAATAGTATTGGGGTCATATAGACCAGATCGTGGGGCTGATGGTAGAACGTGTGGCGGGTTGGGCCGAGGGAGTCCACGAGTCCTTGGAGGAGGCAAGGTGAATAGTGGCCGGACGCCAGGGCGACCGAACCGGGTGGGGGGGTGTTTTGGCTGTAACTGAGGAACAGAACGAAGACCAGGCAGGGGGAGGGAGGGGTGCACCCAATCAAGTAGAAGTACGAGTGAGGGAGGACTGAAATGAGATCACAACTTTTCGACGATGCCGACCGTACCAAACAGTGATCCAAGGAGATAGTGCAATATCAGGGAGCAGAGCCACCGGGGCCACTACTTCGATGATAACCCGAGACTGCGACCGACCCATTGATGAAAGAAAGGGGTTGCTGACCGTGCAAATGCTAAGCGAGGCAGCGAAGCAGGTGCGGAGAAAGGAGGGGAAAGTAACCGTGAAACCCCTACAACGAGGCTGTCAAAGCAACAGGAAGATCAGAAGGGAATCAGAGGGGAGAGGGGTGGTGGTAGCGTCACCCTCCTAGGCAAAAGAGCTATCAGAAGAGGTGAGAGGGGGTGGATGTTGATGATAAATACTCATGATGTTGAGTTTTCAATCGCCTGGGGTGTAGAGGAGATCGTTTGTGACCCAAATCCCATGCCTTTTTTTTTTAATTTTTATTTATTTATTCATGTGCTTTGTATTAATCAACTACTGGGAACAAAGAGTACGTGCAATGCTAGCTATGGTAAAGAAAATATCTCATCCCCTGTGTTTTATTATCCACCCTGACACCAGGGAAACAGCCGTCAACCCAAGTCTCTCTGGTACGAGTCCAACCGCACACCAGCCATGCATAATAAGAAATCCCCCTCCAACTAAGTGGCTGAAAAGAAAAATACAAATAAATACATGGGGAGGAATCAACAGGAAAATCCTTGGTGTAGACACCAACAAAAAAATAATTGTTATAACCACTAATGAAACCCAAAGTAACCGACAATGAAGAAAGAACAATAGGGGAGCGAGGGCCACTATGAACCGTTGCGGCGTTGCACACATTACTCAAGAACCTAAGGCGTTGACATCCGCCACCGAGGCAGTGCAATACGAGGACTGAGCGTAACTGAGGGGTGCGACCGTGGAGACATCGCGAGGGCGGCGTAAGGTAAAAGAGCAGTAGGGTGCCAGCCGAGTGAGTGGATTTTAGCTGTAACCGAGCAACAGGACCTGACCTGAAGGGGGAAAGGAGGGGTAAAGCCAATAACCGTGGAAAGTATCGTTAACC
>Ga0307507_10006231_pt1 | contig 18555 bp, 5 predicted proteins | sample 7_EM_MG_FD_207223 | JGI IMG/M metagenome (GOLD analysis project Ga0307507, IMG submission 207223) | Populus trichocarpa ectomycorrhiza microbial communities from riparian zone in the Pacific Northwest, United States - 7_EM | ecosystem: Host-associated > Plants > Roots > Unclassified | place... | reverse complement strand
TAGTCAGTGCTTTAGGGGTGCACTAGACGCGTAAGCGGGTGGTTGGTGCACCGAACGCGTAAACGCGTAGTTGGTGTACCGTACGCGTAAGCACGCGTTCGGTACGACAGGTGCTGTAATTATACAAGTTTAAATCTAAGTTAAGGGTTTTATCTATAGGTCGCGTAGAACAGTGTTACGCCTATTAATACGTTTATTATATTATTTATAGTAAACTTAGCTAAAGGCAGCCATTTTTCCCAATTATCTTATAGGTAGGAGCAGTATATTTATAGGTATTATTTTATAATCGCGTTCATAATTTTAGTTTAACTATTTATCTATAGAAACTCCTTTTATATATTTTATAATTCGAATAACGCTAAAGGAGCTCTTGCTACACCCGGCCTAAAAAGACTAAAACCAACCAAAAGAACCCTGAAAAACACCTAGAGAATTCCCCTAAGATGCATACATCGCAGGGGAGTCACACGTTAAACGACGGTGGTACGCACCCGCGCGCGACCGCCAGAACCACGCCTAGTAATGGCCCTCTATAATAAAGACGGGCGAATACCACACTATAAAGCGGAAATACCTCTATTAAGAAGGCATCTAATAAAATATAAAGCCTATTAGACGCGTCTAGTACCTAGAATTATAGGGGAGTAACCATCAGCTATAATAAACTTATATAGCTAGTAGAATGGCTCTGCTAGTCTAGCGAACCTTAGGTGCCTCTTTAGTAGACCTTTAATTAAATCCTCCAACGGCTAAGTAAAATTAAAAATAAACAAAACCCCCCTTACCGGCAAACCGCACCTAGGCCGCTATAGCTGCGCTTCTATAGTATAGGGAACCCACCCCCCTTAAGACAATAACTGGGTATATAATTATAATATAACCAAATATAGGAAAAGCAGAGGGGCTTAGGAGATAATTAGAAATAGAAGTCCTTATAAAGATTTATAAAGAGGTCTACAACGCTGTTGCAGTCTAACACCTTAGGAGTGGAGATATTAGAGTTACCCTAAAGGACTAATAGGTAAAGAAATAAGCTATAAGGGTAGGGGATAGGCTAGGAGAATGTATTGGTATAAAGGTACTCCGTAAGGATTACCTAGTTAAAGTCCTAGCGGTTCCTATAAGCCTTAGGGTAGAAAAGGGACGCTAGGCAGATAATATAGCAATTATATAGGAGATAGTAAGACAAATGGAATGCCTTATACTAGAACTTAAAATTACCTAAATCTAATAGCTCTAATAGGAAAATGCAAACTAAGCATATAATAAGAATAATAAGAGGATATAAGGGTTGCCAGAGACTCGCTAGGGAGAGACTAGTTAAATATATGGCTCCCTTATTATTAGCACACTTATACTAGGAATGCAAAAACTCCTTATCTAAAAAGGAATAATTATAAATGGCCTTATATATAATATAAGGCTCTATAACTACAGACTACGCCTAGAATAATGCTATTGCTATATATAATAGGGACATACCTAATCCATATGCGCAGTATAGGTGTGCTGTGGCCACTGTGTAGGCCCCTATAATATAAGACACTGCTTAAATTAAAACTAAATTAAATGTGTAAACTGCTACTAAAGTATATATAAGGCGTGGGAGAGAGAAGACTGTATTAAATATAGGAGATGGAAGGCAAGGGCTTAATAGCTGCGGGAATAACTATACGCTAGGTTATATAAATGGAAGTAATAGGCGATAAGCTAGGGGGACGCTGGTGCCTTCCTAGTGTTTCCTACCTTTAATACTAGGGGGCTAGGCCAGCTATCCTAAGCCTTAATGGGCTAGAAGTGACGCCGCGTAATATTACTAGACTAAATAGGGATATAAGGGTTATAGGGGACATAAGGGAGAGGACGCCCTATAGGAAGACCCCTATGGATAGCTATAGTAAGCTTAAGACCAGGACAATTAAGAATTAAACTTAATGCGGTAAATATAACATTTGTAGCTAACCTATAAAGGGTATATAGCTAACTAGTAAGACTAGTGGAAGAACTGGAGATAATAATAGATTTAGATATAGAAGCGCTAGTAGGTATATAAGACATAGGAATAGAAAGCTCTATATAAAATAAGTAGCGACTAGAGTGTAGATATAAGAGATAGAAGTTTTAAAAATCCTAGAGAAAGTAGAAATAGAAGAAGCGAGGAATAAAGGAAAGACGAAGAACCCTTACTAGGGGTCCACTATCTATCTATTATATAGTATAACTGTGGTAATATAAACCACCGTCTTATAAGACCCTTACTAGATAGTCTAGACCTAGAGAAATACTATATCCTTGCTATATAAGAGCCGTATTATAATACCTATATATAATTAATATACTGCCCCTAAGGATTCTAGCTCCTATATAAACTAAAAGCAGCTATACGCGTATGCTTTATAATTAGCAAGGCTATTAGCCTATCCTTATGGTTATAGCAGGCAGTTAACCTAGATATTGCAGTTATAATAATCTAGATATATAGGGGACCAGTATAAATTATTAATGTGTATAACCCTAGGGTTAAAGGGGTCCTATAAATAGAGAATATTATATTAGTAATAAGCTTACTAGAAACCGAAGGTATAGAGTCTATTCTATTAGGAGATATAAACCTCTACTACCTGTGGTAGGGGGGTATCTATATTGCTGCCAAATAATAGGTAGAGTGCCTACTAAGAGCTATAGACATCTGGGGCCTTAAACTGGCCACCCCCCTAGGAGTAACTATATAGCAATAAGGCACCGCCAGAAGTATAATTAATCTTATATTTATAGACGAAGGCCTATACTAGAGACTTAAAAGGTGCAATCCTAAAGAAGAATGGGTACTCGCCTTAGACTATATCCCTATCTAGATATAACTAGACCTAGATATTAAGGTGCAACTAAATAGTAAAAGATATGTAATAAGGAAGCTTAAGACAGACAGTTTCCTTAATATAGTTAAATAATAACTTTAAGACCTAGAAGAAATCCACCTAGTACTAAACAAGCAAGGCTTATTAGCTACCCCTAAGGAAATTAACTAAAGACTAGAAAGGATCTAGGTAGTAATTAAAAACAAGCTAAAAGAGCACTGCCCACTCTTAAAACCGGGCCCCTACGCGCAATACGTATGGTCCGTATAATGCGCGGTTCTTATTACTAGCCGGTAATAAGTAAGAAGGAAATATATAAGTAGCTATAATCCTAAAGACGAGAGATAATATAAAGACACAAGAAACTAGTTAAAGAATACCCTAAAAAAAAAAGTAAGGAATAACTAGAGATGGTTTATAAATAGGTATACTTCTAACCCGAGCCTCCCCTATAATAAGGGCCTTTGGGCTATGGCGAAATAGGTAAAGAAAAAGGTAGGGCGCCTAGTAGAAGACCTATATTTATCATCCCTATAAAGAGTAGGGGAGTTATAGGCCACTAATAACAATAATAAGAAGGCAAAGATCCTTATAGAAAGGTTTTTTCCCTAACTAGCTCTAGTAAACCTTAGTAATATTATAGGTGAAACACCGGTAACTTGCCTATGGGTTGACAGCGATATAATAATAGAGGAAATGGCCAGAACTATTAGCCGCCTTTTAAATAATATAGTACTAGGTCTAGATAGGATACTAAACGAGGCCTTAAAGACCTGTAGACCACTTATAGCACCTTAGCTTGCAGATGTAGCTAGAGCGTGCTTTGCTATAGGCTACTACCTGTAACTTAGAAGATCTATAATAACGGTTATCCTATAAAAAGAAGGTAAAGCAGATTACTTAATCCTAGGAAGCTACCGCCCTATTGCCTTAGAAAACACCCTTAGTAAGATCTTAGAAAGGGTAGTAGCGGTCCACATAGTAGACACGGCTAAGAAATACGCCTTATTACTATAAAGTTAAATAGGGGCAAGAAAGAACCGCTTAACACTATTAGCACTTATATTACTTGCCGCTACTATTAAATCTGTATAGGCGATGCAAAGGGACTTTATAGTATTAATACTTAGCCTAAATATTAGTGGTGCTTATAACAACGTATCCTATAAGCGCCTCCTATATATCCTTAGGGCAAAGGGCTTCCTAGAATGGATTATATAATTCGTTTAAGGGTTTATAGGCTAGAAAGAAATATTACTAGTCTTTAGCGGATACTAGAGCCCCCCTATTATAGTCATAATAGGAATACTATAAGGATTACCCCTCTTGCCTATACTCTTCCTTTTCTTTATAAGCAACCTACTTAATTCCTTTAAGGAAGGGGCGATATAGGGAATAGGCTTTATTAACGACATAAACCTAATTATATACGGGCCTATAGCCGCAGAGAACTGTAGAATACTAAAAAAAGCCTATAATACCTATATAGAATGGGCAAGACGATATAGAGTTTAATTCTTACTAGAGAAATACTAGCTAATCTACTTTATAAGAAAACGCAACCAATCTGTAGATCTTTAGTATATAATCTATATCTAAGGCTTTGGGGGCCAACTAGTTTAAGGCCTAAGGGTATTAGGTGTATAGGTAGATAGTAAGCTCTAGTAGAGCATATATGCGCTATAAGTGGCCCGTAAGGGCCAAGCATAGTACATTATAATGTCTAGGATTGTTAATTCTATATGGAGTTTATGCTTCTAGAGGTTACGCCTACTATATATAGCAGTTGTCCGGCCAACTATAATATATAGATCCAGTGTTTAGGCTATAGAGAATCTAAGAAAGGCCCCTCTAAATTACTTCTTAAACTACTCTAAAAGGTCTAAATAGCCTGCCTTTAGAGTATAATAGGCGGGTATAAGCGAACGGCTACAGTACTGCTTAAGAAGGAAGCTAATATCCCCCCCCTATAATTATATATTAAAGCTGCTGCAATGCAAAGGGTGTAGAGGGAGCGCAACTCTAAGGTTATAAAGTATATTAAGACACGCCTAAATAAATTATGGAGGGACCTTAGGGTGCCCTATAGGAGAACAAACTAATAACCCTAAAGTAGGGAAGATATGCTAGAGAAACAGGTGGAAAAAGCAGAATAAGAATGGTGCTGTGTTAGGGCCTAGGCCTATATAGGGGAGGAAGGGAGACGCGTAAGAGACTAATAAAGATAATAGTAAGAGAGAGAAAGGAGCTAAAGTAGAGTATGAAAGAGTACTGGGAAACCACCTATTGTAATATAATACTGGTTAGACCAATACTAGAGAGGTGTATGGGAGTTAAAGGTATAAAGGCTATCTTAGGCAAGAGGAACCTAAGCTATAGTATAGTTAACGCTATGGGGAGTAAATACCTAAGGGCTTTAAGAAGGCCTAATAAAGGCAGAAAATATAATAGCAACACTCTTAAGAATAGGAATAATAGGACTAAAAGATTAGCTTTACTAGGTGGGTGTCCTAGTAGGTACCCTAAGGTGCGAGTATGGCTAGCTAAGACAGACACTAAAATATATAATACTGTTATGCCCCTTACGCACCAACTAAGAAGCAATGCTCTTAGTAGCTGGCATAGAGAACTATAATATACTACTCTTAATATAAAAAGGTCTTAAGGCGGTTACCTGGTGGCTTATTAGCCAAAATGTACTAGACCAGTTCTGGGTCGCAAAGGAAATAGTAATAGAAGGCAAAGGGGCGAGTATTAGGCGCCCCCTAGTGACTCTACAGTAGTAGAGTTAATTTTGTAATACTAGCGCGTCTATAGGCTTGTTATAGCAGCAGTGGTTCCCAAGGAGGTTAAAAAGTAAGGTAGTAGAGTACTATAGGTAACTTGTAGGCGCTAAGTAGGCGAGTCCTAAAAGGCAGGGAGATAGATTACGGGGTTTTCTCAAATAGAGTTTTCTCCCTATATGTAAATAAGGAGTAGTCCGCGTGGGCCTAATAGGGATCCGAATTGGACGTTAAGCAATGAATAATTATTTATCTATAGATAGAATATAGTTAAGAGTTATATTTAAATACTTAATTATTTATATAGAGCTTGCTAGCAGTTTAAAATAAACTAGCTTCTATAGTTAGATATTATTAAGTTAAGGAGTCTATATAGCTTAAAGACGTACTTAATAAAAGATTTGGCTATTAATATTATATTAATTAAGTCCATGGGGGTTATATATCGCATTTTTATAAGACGGTTAATAACTACTATAATATTTATAAACCTATTACTGCTAGGCAAGTTAACTATAAAGTTAATTAAGATGTCGCGCTATCTTTATATTAGAATTAGTAGTAGTTAAAGTACTTCTTATTTCTTTATATAAGAGGTCTTTCCATATACGCATATCCTATAACGTATTCCACCATCGAGCCGGCAGAACCATCGAGCCGGCAGATATTTCTTGGCACAACTAACATTATATACAAAAGGTAATGCATCAACAAAATAATACTAATCTATCTCAGTAAGAAGGCAGGATTAATCTAGCACTTTAGGCCTATATCTTAGGCCAATTTCGGAGTATACCACGCGCTGCAGCGGCTTTTAACGTATAACATCAGCGACTCTATAATCGGCTTTATAGAATCGCGTTTTAACCCAAAATACGCCCTAATCGCCAGAAGCTTACTACGACTAAAGAGCAGACGATCGTACGATACATCCTTAACCTCAATTCGCAAGGATTTCTGCCCCGGCTGTGTGAGGTGGCAGATATAGCAGATAAACTCTTAACTACGCGTAGTGGGACACTAGTAGGCAAGAACTGGCCTAACCAATTCGTGTCTCGTACGGAGGAGCTTAAAATGGCATTTTCTTGAGCAAAGGACCGCCAGAGAATACTCTAGGAAGATCCAGAGATTATTAACGCGTGGTTTAGGCTCATACGAGACACAAAGGCAAAGTATAGCGTTCACAACAACGATATTCACAACTTCGATGAGATAGGCTTTTAGATAGGTATAATTGGCTCTATAAAGGTTATTATAGGCTTAGAGAGACGTGTGAGGCCTAGTCTTGTATAGCCAGGTAATTAGGAGTGGGTTACAGTTATCTAGAGTATCTATACTGCTGGGTATATAACCCCACTATTTATTATCTATAAAGGACGCGTCCATATCTCTGCATGGTATAAGGAGGCAGATATACTATATAATTGGAAGCTCTCAGTCTCTAAGAATAGATGGATAAATAACGCGCTTGGTCTTAAGTGGTTAAAGCACTTTAATAAGCATACAAAGACGCGTTAGGTGGGGTTATATAGGCTGCTTATTCTAGATGGCCATGAGAGCCACCTTAACCAAGATTTTAAGGATTACTGCCTTGTATAAAAGATCCTTACACTCTATATACCTATATATTCATTATATATACTCCAGCCACTTGATGTGGTATGCTTCTCGCCATTAAAGCAGAAGTACTTATAGCGTGTATAAGACTTGGCACGTAAACGCGTCTACCATATTAATAAAGAAGGCTTCCTTTCAGCCTTTAAACATGCGTTTTTTAATGTATTTCGGAAAGAGAACTGTTAAAAGGCCTTTAAGGCATCTGGACTAGTTCCTATTAACGCGCAGGTTGTCCTTAATCGTCTTAATATACAATTACATACCCCACTACTAGTACCCCTACTAGAAACACCATGGTAATTAAAGACCCTAAGTAATACGTATAAATTTGGATCGTAATTAAAGCTTATAAGCGATTCCTTTGTACAATCACTAATAGTAGCCTAGGAAGGCTTTTTAAAGCTTATTAAAGGAGCCGAAGAAATGCTATATAAAAATGTACTTATAGAGGCCCGCGTACGAGAGCTTAAAGAGCAATTGGCAGAGATAACTAAGCGTAAGGCACGTAAAAGAAAGCGAATTCAGACTAGCAGGACTATAGAGTATGGTATAGGGGTATCGTACGTAGCTTCTGAAGTGTAGGCAGCGTCTCAGTCGTCTAAGAAGGCTCGTAGTAGTAGTAACTAAGAAAGAGCCCCACCAGCTTAACGGCGCTGTGGGAACTATGGAGAGACTAGGCATAACGCTTATACGTGCCAAAAAGATAAAGAAGAAGATATAGAATCCGATACAAATACGTCGTACGTAGCTTCTGTAGATAGTTACGAGTAAAGTGACTTTTTATATATAGTGTTCACGATGCCAAGAAATATCTGCCGGCTCGATGGTTCTGCCGGCTCGATGGTGGAATACGTTATACTTAAATATATTTTTGTATATAGTTATGCATTATAGGCTAGTAGTATACTTGTTAAATAATTTTATAAGTCTTTATATAGCTAGGATGCCCTATTATAGGGAAGTTGTATACAAATTTAAGTATCTTAAATTATAAAGGTTTGGAATTTGGAACTACTATCTTCTATTAATAGTATAATTGATTATTTTAAATTTCGTATTTAGCGAGTATAATATCCTTATATTGTCGTTTTCCTATTTAAATTGCTTTTATTATATCTATTATCTATATATTGTTCTTATATTTATATTCTATTAGCTTATTAATTTCTATTTCCTATTTATTAACTTTTAATTTATTTCTATTAAGTTCCGTATCTAGGAATATAGAATATAGTTTTTTAAAATATTTAGGGAGCAGTAAGATCCGTAATTAATTTATAATCCATTTATCTAAAGTATTTATAAGTAGGTCCTATAATTATTATATTAATGCATTAGGCTTCTAGTTAAGTTTTCCCAGTTAGTATATAATCTTAAAGTTAAATTATAAGAGGTATTTAGCCTAATAAATTTAGCACTATATTAATTGCTTTATAATTATAAAGTACTATAGATTCTTATAGTCCATTAATATATATATTAGAAATAACAATCCTTTAAGCTTAAAACACCATTATTTAAAGCTTTTAACAATTACAAGCAGTTCCTTATTATATATCTTATAGTTTAATTTAATAAAGATAAGTTTCTAGAAGAAAAAGGCTACTAGATATAGCTTGCCGTTCTTATTATATTATAATAACACTCCCCCTAACGCATAATTAAACAAGTTTATTTTAATAGTGTATTTAAGGTTAAGGTTAAAGTAGGTAAGAATTAGAGTAGTTATAAAGCGATATTTTAAGTTATTAAAAGCTTATTTGCATCTAGCGGTTTATTTAAATTTTATATTCTTTTTTATTAAGTTTATTAGTAGCTAGGCAATTTCTAAAAAGCGGTTAATAAATTAATAATAAAAATTTGTAAATTCTAGAAATTCTTAAATATCTTATATATTATTAGGGCTTTTCTAGTTTATAATTGCAGTAACTTTCTTAAGGTCTATTTTAATTCTATTATAGGATATAATTAAGCCTAAGTATATAACCTTAGACGTGTAAAACTTGCATTTCTTAATATTTTATTATAAGCCCGCATTTTATAGGCGTTAAAGGACTATTTTAACGTATTTCTAATACTTAGAGAGTAAGGATAAGTAAATTAAGATATTATTAATATACGCGGTAATAAATATATTAAAGAATTTATAAAGCGTATTATTAATATATTACTAAAATATACTAGGACCATTTTTTATGCTAAATGGCATTACTAGGTATTTAAAGAGTCCCTATTATATATAAAAAGCTATATACTTCTTATCTCCTTTATATATATAGATTTTATTAAAGGTAGTAATTATATTAAGCTTTATAAAGTACTATGCCTTTACTAAATAGTTAAGCGTCTCTTAAATTAGGAGAATTGGATATTAGTTTTAAATTATAATTGCGTTTAGAGCTTAATAATTAATATAAAATTTTAAGCCTCCTCCTAGCTTTTTAATAAATAGTATAGGTAAGGCAAATAGAGATTAACTAGGATAAATAAATCCTTTTTCCAGATACTTATTAAGGTATTATTGCATTATAAGTAGTTCTTTTTATAATATACTATATAGCGGACTAAACTTTAGTATTATACTAAGCTTAAGTTCTATTTTAAAATTATACTTATTTTAGTACAGGGCTAGTTAATCTATAAATTATTTTTTAAACTTATTAATTAGATTATAGTACTTTTTAGGTATAAGAGGTTAAGGATTAGTATATTATTTTAGTTCTAGTACTTTTTTAATATCTTCTATAGTTATAGCAAAGATTTTATAATTTTATCTTTTTATTAATAAGATAAAGGGTACGGCCTATATTATATAAAATTTAAAAGGTTTTTGTCGGGATAATATTACGTGTGGTTACGTGGTCACGTGTCGCCGCGGCACTAGCGTGGCGAGGAGCCTTAAGCTCCTCGCCCTTCCTTATTAGAACAATCAAGAATTAACCATCGTATTAACCAGCAAAGACTGTTTGACTACGACTCCGACCTATTCGAATAGGTATCCCTGGTAATACCAACACTAATCAGTGGTTAACTTCACTGTTATACTACAGAACAGCAAGGTTATCGATAAAAGAGACAGTCTCGTGCAGGGGTGCCATATGCGCTCATATGGAATGGATCCCGGCGATACTGTACTAACTTAGACTTGCGGAAAACCAGTAATAGAAGTGTTATTAAGTACTAGGAGATACTAAGTTGCGTCTATTATATAGAACAACCACGTTTACGAAGACTTGGTTAAGTACTTTAGGTTAGAAGTATCACTAAACCTATAGTCCCAAGTCAACGTCTAAAACGCGTTAACTACATTTTAAATTGCCTACCTTTTAACAGCAAACCTATAAGATTCTATAAAACCAAAACCCTACCTACCTTCGACGTATAACACCCCGTTAATTCTACTTCTATAAATTAGCAGTTCCGCTTTGACAACTACCTTAATACCCTCTATATACCTTCGTAGATCTTAAGATTATAATTAATACCTAACTATATGTTAAACAACCTTTATTTTCCTTATTCTTCCCTAGCTATTATGGCGTTAATCTATCTAAAGAAGTATAAGAACGACATTAACCTAGAGATATAGAGCAGAGATATTAACCCTATAAACGCTAAGCAACAGGACCTGAACGGATTCTTATTACACCGCATAGCACACTATAAAGACAGCGAATACAACGACACTATGCTATGGTACTGCATAAAGGAGGACTTCGTTGGATAGATAAAGGAAATATAGGCTCTCGCAAAGAAGGTTATTGTATAAGACTTCCATAATTTCCTTTAGGAGAATGGAGTATTTGTCCCTATAGATAGGGGCATTATTAGAGATAATATTTAGGAGCATGTTATTAACGCAAAAGAAGAATATAAATAGACTCCACAAGAGATTAAGCACCAGAAGAAGCTTAACTTACGCTAGAATTTAAGCAGTACACTACTAGAGACGCTTCAACCTCCACAAGAAGCTCTATAGCAGCCTCTGCAACAACCTCTATCTTTAGTTCCCCAGTATCCACCAATTCAACCTATGCCTTAAGCTCCGTCCCACCAGAGATTCTTAACCTTGTTTAACTTAAGCGCCGAGACGTTTCCTCTAACCCCTACCGCAACTAGATAACTGGCACAATAAGCCAGATCTGTAAATGATATCCTAACCCACTAGTAGCAAGCTCGACAAGAACCTCCGCAGCAACCTCCGTAGCAATCTCTGCAGCAATCTCCATAGCAATCTCCGCAACAACCTCCGCAACAACCTTTGTCTTTAGTTCCCTAGTATCCACCAATTCAACCCGTGCCTTAAGCTCCGTCCCACCAGAGATTCTTAACCTCGTTTAACTTAAGCGCCGAGACGTTTCTTCTAACCCCCACCGCGCCTAAATAACCTCTGCAACAACCTCCATAGTAACCTCCACAACAACCTCTGCAATAACCTCCGCAACCACCATATAACGAGCAAGCTTATCCGCCATATTAGCAATACGGACAGTGGAATGCTTATAATAAGATTAGACTACTAAAGGTTTAACATTACAAGGTTAGATTACCAAAGGTTTAATATTAAAAGAAAGAATTACCAGAGGTTTAACATTACAAGGAGCTTAACTACGGTAAATATAACAGTTATAACAGCGGCCAGTACTGCACTAATTGCTCCTATGGATAAAGCGGGTATAGATAAAGCCGTAGCAGTTATAACAGACGCAGAGGCTCTGGCTACCGCGGAGGAGGCTCTTATAGAGGATCTAGTGGAGGTAGATTCTAGAATAGAGCCGGATATTAACAAGCTCCGTAACTCTATTCCAATAACATAGTTCCCTAGTTTACCACTTAGTTAACCACCATTTCTTTAGTAAATTTAGGATAGCGAGACTTATATTATAATAGCAATAATAAGTAAGGAGGATTAATATTTGCTGCGCTAGTTAAGCGGTATTTGTATATAGATAGCAACCTATAAAAGAAGAGTTGCTAGTATCGGGACAATATTACGTGTGGTTACGTGGTCACGTGTCGCCGCGGCACTAGCGTGGCGAGGAGCCTTAAGCTCCTCGCCCTTCCTTATCAGAACAATCAAGAATCAACCATCGTATCAACCAGCAAAGACTGTTTAACTACGACTCCGACCTATTTGAATAGGTATCCCTGGTGATACCAACAGTTTTAATAAAACATCTTTTCATTTTTTACTATAATTGGCAATTATAGATTTATTATATTGGTTTAAGGTTTATAGTAAAGACAATTTATATTATATTAAATTTAAATAGTTATATATATGTTTATAGGGCAAATGGTTTTTTAAGTAATAACTTTAGCAGTAAGTTATATAGAACTTTATTATTTCTTTAACCTAACTAATTAAGAGGTTGTGTTGCTTTAGCTATCTATATTTAAGTATAACTTTATATTACTTTAAGAGTGTTATAAATAAGGAAATATGTTTAAAGTGTTTGCCTATCTACATTTTTACTAGAGCATAGTACGTTAGTTTGCCATATATTAAGGGTTTACTATTAAAGCCTTATAGGCCTTAGGGCTTATTAAGTTTCTTTAAATTTAGGCATTAAGTTTTTGCGTAGTTTGTATTAATAAAACCTATACTAGTAGCTCCGCTATTTATTAGAATTTATACTTCCTTTTATTTTTTAAGTGTTTAAATTTCGCCAGGTATATTAAGGGAGTTATGTTGTATATTAGCGCTAAAAGAGCCTAAATACTTATACTCTTCCACCTTTAATCCTAAGACACGACTTGGCCTTAAGATAATTTATTTTCCAAGTTAACTAAAGGTAAGATGCTTTATAGCAACTAAGTATAATTTAAAGATTAGGAGGAACTACGGCGGACCTTTTTAAAAGGGTAGATTTAACAATTCCTTTAAATATATCCCTTTTTACCACATTTAAAGCATTCTCTATTTATGGCTTAAGTTCTTTATTTATTAGTTCCCAAGGGTGCATAGAATTAAGCGGTATTAAAGTCTATAGGGTTATATATAGGGCTTTTAGGTTTTAGGAATAGATTACGCTTTAGGGTATATACCAGTTTTATAAAGTTCTAAATATAAGGTATAGTTAGCTTTAGAGAATAAGTCTATTTATTATATTAAAGGTCCTTATTAATTTATTAATATATTATAGCAAATTTAAATAGGTTTTTTGGTAGTTCTCTACCTACTAACTAGGCTTTAATCTTATCTAAAATAGCTTATTAAAGGGCAGCAACTCTAGCGGCTTTATTCCAATTTAGCTCGCTAATAAGGCCTAAAAATTCTAAAAAGAAGCTAGTAAAGTCTTAGTTCCATTATTATAGGGTTTTAAGTTTAGTAATAGCTATATATTCGCGGCTGGCGTTATTATATATTTATTCTAGTAGAGAGATAAAGATTTTAAAATTAACGAAGGTGCTATTACAGAAGAATAGATCTATAGTATATATAGCGTCTTTGCTTAAATAAGATATTCCATAGCTAACCTTACTAGCTTTAATAGGGTATTAGTTATAGTTTATTCAAAGTTTAAGATAGAGCTTAGTTATAAAGGAACGTAGGTTATTTTAATTTCTATTAAACATTAGAGGATTAAGGAGCTTTTTAGATTTTATAGTAACTATTAAATTTATTATAGATACGGGTTAAGTTACTATTACTAGTTTAAAGTTCGTTTTTAAGGGGCCAGGCCTAGGTATAGTTATATTAATTTTGTTTATAGGCGGTATTAGGGTCTCTAATATAAGTGTTTTAATATTACGGAGTTCTTCGCAGAGTGCTTTTATTTATTATTAATACTAGGCTTCTAGTACAGCCCGCCGCTAAGCTAAGGCATCTATAAAGGACTATTATATTATAGTTAACTATTCCCTAACTAGGGACATAATACTTATAGTTATTAAAGGGGATTTAGGTTCGTTTACCATTTTAATAGTGGTTATTTTAATATAACGTAGTATAAGAGCGCGGAGATGCTTTAGGGAAGATTTAAAGGAATAAGATAAATTCTTTCTAACCTAAGGGTATATAGCTCTTATAGTGAACAAGATATTATATAAAGAAAAGAAAGGAATAATAAAAGAATTATATAATTAAATAGGTGTTTTAGTGGTCAATACGTGTGTATATGCGCATGCGGTCTTCGACGGACTTTAATAGAATTTAATTGATCTGGTAGAACTTGGCAGAAGTCAATCAAGCTGGCAGAATTCAGCAGAATTCGGTTACAGCTTCGGAATTTATCTATTAAGTATTTCACTAAGACATTCCTACTGTAACTGGGCTAGTCCTATTATATAGTAGGAGTGTACTAAAAATATATGTTTATAGTATATTAAGGAAAAGAAGCGAACTAAGTATTAGCCTAAGGAGGACTAAGTATAGTTAAGATCTAGCAGCTAATAGTTAGGAAAAGTAGAGGCCTATAGGACTAAAGGAAGCCAATAGTAAAACCTTAGACCCTTAAAGGAATTATAGGACGATACCTAAATTTATAAGTTAATTAGCAAGATTAAAAGTTTAAAGCGTTAATGGATAGTAGAGTAATAAGAAACTATATATTACTAGCAGTAATTAAAAGAATGGGGTTACTATATAGGCAAAAAAATACCTATATCTACTAATACCGATTTTAAAAGATCTAATACCCTATAAAGGAGGTATTATTAATCTTAAAATAGGACCTATTTAGATAACCATTAAAGAAAAATAAGTTAAAATGACTTTTAATATTCTACTGTTAGGAAAGGATAAGGCAATATTAGGAATGCCTTAGTTATAGAAGTATAATCTAAAGATTAATTGGGTTATAGGTTAGGTTAATATTAAGGATACTTAATAATATAAGATGCGGCAAACTACTAAGATGGTATAGTACTAAGTTAGAGCGATATATAAAGAGACTAAGTAAAGCTTAAGTTATGTACTAAGGAGATACTATAATTATGGCAAAAAGTTATAGAGCCTAGAAAGTAAAAAGTTATTAAAGTATATAGTATAGGACTATAAGATAGAATTAGAACTAGGAATAAGTTTAAAGTTCTTTCCAATTTATAAGCTAATAGAGGACGAGTTAAGAGCACTTAAAGAGTTTATCTAAGAAAACTTATAAAGGGATATATTAGACCATTATAGTTATTAGTAGAATATCTAGTACTGTTTATACTAAAGAAAAACGGAAAACTTAGGCTATATATTAACTATAGATAGTCAAACAGTATTATAAGAAAGGATAGGTATCCTTTACCCTTAATTAGTAAACTTTAGAATAGGATTAGTAATGCGCAGATCTTTACAAAGATAGATCTAAGATGGGTATATTATCAGATTAGGATTAAGGAAGGCAATAAATAAAAGGTAGCCTTTAGGCTAAAGGAAGGACTATATAAAATATTAATTATATAATTTAGACTTATAAACGCACTAGTAATATTTTAGAAGCGAATTAATAGCGTATTAGGAGAATACCTTAATATTATTATTATCTACTTAATAAGTAAGGAAGAATACAGAGAATCTATTAAGTAGGTCTTAAAGAAACTATAAAAAAAAAGATGCTAGTAGCAATTAAGAAATACAAGTTTTTTACTAGGAAAACTAATTTTATTAGATTTATTATTAAACTAGGTAAGATCCAAATAGACCTAAAGAAAGTTAAAGCTATAGTAAGTTAGTAAGAACTAGAGAACGTTATATAGTTAAGATCGTTTTTAGGATTTTATAACTACTATAAGAGGTTTATTATATAGTGGTTAAAGAATATTAAGCTGTTTATAAGACTTACAAAAAAGGAGAAACTATAGGTATAGAAAAGCAAGTAAAAGAAGTTATTTAAGGAACTTAAAGAGTTATTTACCTAGGATCATATCCTTAAGATCTATTAACTAAAGCTAGACACAGTTATAGAAATAGACATATTAGACTTTATACTAGGAGTATGTTTACTATAAAAGCATTATACTATAGTTAGAAGATAACACTGCTAGAACTAAACTATAACATTTATAATAAGGAGTTGTTAGGTATAGTTATAGTACTTAAGGAGTAAAGAGTATTCTTATAAAGTATAGAGAAACTATTTATAGTTAAGATGGACTATAAGAACCTAATAGGATTCTTAATAATAAAGGAACTTAACTATAGATAGGTTAGATAGGCAGAAATGCTTATAGAATATTATTTTAAGATTTAGTATACTAAGGGTACTAAAAACGCAAGAGTAGATACACTTAGTAGGAAGGAAGAGCTGCAAAATAATAAGAAACTATTAGGCGCTATATTATAAAAAGACAAGGATAGGTTAATTAGGTATAATCATTTAAAACTAGTAGCTATAACTAAAGAAGAACCTAAGTAAGTCTATAAAATACTAAAAAGTAAATAGTTATAAAGGATTTAAGAAGTATAGAAAGAAGATCTAGAATATAAGGACTATATTAATAGAGGCGATATATATACTAAAGTTAATAGTAAAAGAATTTGTTAGAGAATTCTATAAGGGAATAACTTAAGGATATAATAGAGCTATAGGCTTAGTGTTAAGACTCTAAAAGAAGTATATTATTAATAGAATCTAGGGGTTAATAAGATAAACTATAAAGAATATCTAGATTGCTAAAGAAATAAACTAATAAGGTATAAGCTATATAAAGGGCTACAATCTATTAAAATACTAAAAAGACCATAAGAGGTTATATTATAAGACTTTATTATAAAGTTACTAAAGTTAAAGGACCCTATTACTAGATAGGAGCATAACGTAATTCTTATAATAGTAGATAAGTTAACTAAGTAGGGCCACATCGTAGCATATATAGAAGAGATTTTAGCGGAAGATATAGCTAGAATCTATATTAAAGAAGTATTTATAAGACATGGAGCACTAATAAAGGTTATATTGGATAGGGATCTAAGATTTATAGCAGTATTCTAGGAAATATTTTTAGCGGAATAAGGGGTTTGCGTAGTAATATTAATAGTATATTACCTATAGACAGATGGTTAAATAGAAAGATTAAACTAGATATTAGAACAGTACCTAAGATATTATATTAACTATACATAGAATAATTGGGTATTGTTATTACTAGTTATATAGTTTATATATAATATAATACTATAGAAAGGGATAGACATATTACCTTTTAAGGCGAATTATGGATATAAGCTAAGAACGATGTTATCGCTACGCTAAGTTAAAAAAAATAAGTAGTATAGCTAAGCAAAGAATAGAGAACCTAATAAATCTTTATATACACCTTAAAGAAATAGCTGAACTAGTATAAATAGGGATAAAAAAGTACTATAATGCTAAGAGATTTAAGAGACCAGATCTTAAGGGGAATAAAGTATAGCTACTATATAAAAATTTTAAAAGTTAATAACTAAGCAAGAAACTAGATTATATTAGACTAGGACTATTTATAATTAAAGTAAAGATCTTAAAAGTTACATATAGACTTAACTTACTAGAAAAGATAAGGATTTACCCTATATAGTATATCGCAATACTAGAACCAGTATATAGGAATATTAAGCCACTAATTTATAAGGCAGACACATATAGAGGTTAAAAAGAAGGTAAATAAAAAGTTTTAAAAATTATTAGTTATAAGGATATTAATAATAAAATATAGTATAAGGTTAAGTAAGTAGGCTATAATAAAACTACCTAAAAGCTACTAGATAACCTATAAAACACTATAAAAAAGGTGCAGGAGTATTAAAAGAAATTAGGTTAGGTAATATTAATAAAAAAGAATTACTAAACAATAAGTTACCTAAGGGGAACCTAAAAGGAGCAATTACCGCGTTACTTAGAGTTATTTCTATCCCTAGTAAATATAAATCCTTTTTTTTATCTTCTTTTATTTTATAAAGACCCTATTTAATAAAATAAAGCTCTTTTAAGCAACCCTTTTTATAACCCTTCTTAAGACGGACTAACTAAGCGGAGGTATTAATTTAATCCTTTAAGGCCTTTTATTTATAAGTAGAGGCAGTAAGATAAACAGAGGTAGTATAAGGGGACTTTATAGACAGGGGGCTATAAGGCACAATTGTGGAATAGAATAGATTGGTAAGAGAGACAAATCCTTAAAGAGGTAAGGCCTCTAGGATTGTAGAGACTATATACTACAGGCACATACCTCTAGTATATAACCGGCAGCCAACTAAGGGGCGTCTAGAGGTTGTCCTAAGGACAACCTAAGATAACCATAATAATATCCCTTATATTGGGGGGGGGGGGCCCCCCCCGGGGGGCGGGGGGGGCCGGGGGGGGGGGGGGAGATAATAGTAG
>Ga0307507_10006230_pt1 | contig 18555 bp, 5 predicted proteins | sample 7_EM_MG_FD_207223 | JGI IMG/M metagenome (GOLD analysis project Ga0307507, IMG submission 207223) | Populus trichocarpa ectomycorrhiza microbial communities from riparian zone in the Pacific Northwest, United States - 7_EM | ecosystem: Host-associated > Plants > Roots > Unclassified | place... | reverse complement strand
AATTTTACTATTTTAAAAACCACCCGACTATTTATTATATAACTTTAATAGGAGCTAGAGAGTATATATAAAAGTCCAAATTTAAATTATTAAAATTTATTATTAAGTGGTTGTTAAGATATTAAATTGTGATTTTTCCATTTTTTGGTGTGTTTTTGAAGTAATCAGCTCACCTGTTTGACCAGCTTACCCGTGAAATACGTTATACAATTTAGGCTTATAAATATACCAGTAACGTTCCAGAAGTAAATTAATAGTATATTAGGAGAATACCTAGATGAATTTGTTATAGTATACCTTAATAACATTATTATCTACTTAGAGAGTAAGGAAGAGCACGGAGAATACATTAAATGGGTCTTAAAGAGACTACAAGAAGAACAGATGCCAGTAGCAATTAAGAAATGCGAGTTCTTTACTAGGAAGACCAATTTTGTTAGATTTATTATTAAACTAGGCCAACTTAGTATAGATCCAAAAAAGATTAAGGCTATAGTAAATTAGTAAGAACTAGAGAACATTACGTAGTTAAAATCGTTCTTAGGGTTTTACAATTACTATAGAAGGTTTATAGCGCAATGGTTAAAGAATATTAAGCCACTTACGCGGTTAACAAAGAAGAAAGAACTATGGGCATAGGGAAAGAAGTAACAAGAACTATTTAAAAAAGTTAAAGGATTATTTACCTAGGAGCTAGTTCTTAAGATCTATTAACTAGGTCTAGAGACAGTTGTAGAAACAAATACATTAGACTTTACACTAGGGGCATACTTTATATAAAAACATCAGGATGGATGGCACCTAGTAGTATACTATAGTCGGAAGATGACACCACTAGAGTTAAACTATGACATCTACAACAAGGAGTTGTTAGGTATAGTTATAGCACTTAAAAAATAGAGAGCATTCTTATAAGGCATAGAAAAACTATTTATAGTTAAAACAGACTATAAGAACCTTATAGGATTCCTAATAATAAAGGAACTCAACCAAAGATAGGTTAGATGGGTGGAAATGCTTATAGAATACCATTTTAAAATTCAGTATACTAAGGGTACAGACAATGTATAAGCAGACGCTCTAAGTAGAAAAGCTAAACTGTAAAGTAATAAAAAGCTATTAGGAGCTTTGTTATAAAAGGATTAAGATAGATTAATTAGGTATAATTATCTAAAGATTATAGCAACCGAAGAAAGTCAGATCTATAAATTACTAAAGAGTAATTAGACACAAAAGATCTAAGAAGTACAGGTAGAGGATCCAGACTTAGAGCAATATAAAAATAGAGAAGCAACGTATATACCTAAGTCTATTATAGAAGAGTTTATTAAGGAATTCCATAAGGGAATAACACAAGGACACAACGGAGCTATAGGCTTAGTGTTAAGACTTTAGGAGGAGTATATTATTTAAGAAATCTAGGGACTAGCAAAACAAGTTATAAAGGAATATCTAGATTACTAAAGGAACAAACCAATAAGGCATAAGCCGTATAGAGGGCTATAACCTATTAAGACACCAGGAAGACTATGGGAAGTTATATTATAGGACTTTATTATTAAGTTACCAAAGTTAAGAGATCCTATTACAGGACAAGATCATAACGCAGTCTTAGTAATAGTAGATAAGCTAATAAAGTGGGGATACTTTATAGTATGCACTAAAGAGATATTAACAGAAGATGTCGCTAGAATCTATATAAAAGAAGTATTTGTAAGACATAGAGCACTAGATAAGATTATATCAGACAGAGATCTAAGATTTATAGTAGTATTTTAGGAAGTATTTCTAGCAGAACAAGGAGTTCGCGTAGTAATATCTATAGCGTATTATCCGCAGACGGATGGATAAATAAAAAAACTAAACTAGACACTAGAACAGTATCTAAGGTATTATATTAATTACGTATAGAACAATTGGGTATCATTATTACCAGTTATATAGTTTATATATAATACAACACCATAAGAAGGAATAGGGACATTACTATTTAAGGCGAATTACGGATATAAGCCAAGAACATTGTTATCGCCACATTAAGCAAAAAAGACAAGTAACACAGCTAAGTAAAGAATGGAGACGTTAATAAATCTTTATATAGACCTTATAGAAACAGCTAAACTAGTATAAGAACGAATAAAAAGGTACTATAATGCTAAGAGATCTAAGGGACCAGATCTTAAGGAGGGAGATAAGGTGTGGCTACTATATAAAAATTTCAAGAGTTAATAACTAAGCAAGAAGTTAGACCACGTTAGACTAGGACCTTTTAAAATCAAGCAAAAATTTTTATTAGTTATGTATAAGTTAAACCTACTAGCCAAAATGAGGATCTACCCTATATAATATATCGCAATGCTAGAGCCAGTATACGGGAATGTTAAGCCACTAGTCTATAAGGCAGATATATATAGAGGACAAAAGAAAGACAAATAGTAAGTTTTAAAGATCATCAGTTACAAGGATATAGATAATAAAATGTGGTATAAAGTAAAGTAAATAGGCTATAGTAAGACTACCTAGAAACCACTAAGCAACCTAAGGAATGCTATAGGAAAGGTAAGGGAGTATTAGAAGAGAGCAGGTTAGGTAATATTAATAAGAAAGGATTGCCAAAAAATAAGTCACCTAAGGGGGACCTAAAAGGAGCAATTACTAAGCTACTTAGAGTTGTTTCCCTTGCAGAAGAAGAGCTAGTCCTTTTATTACCTAGCTTAGATAAACCCTATTAAACAAGTTTCTACTCCTTAGAACAAACCTTCTTATAAACCTTCTTAAGACGGGTTAACTGAGCAAACGCAACCTGCTAAGACTTAAAGGAGTGATATTAAGCCTTAAGGGCCCAAGCAGTCTCTTCAGCAGAATGGTAGAGTTTGGCGCGTGCGGCGGCCAACTTAGACTTAAGCTTTGCAGCGGCAGATTAAACACAAAACCCTATAATAAGTTACTTAGGGAACTTAAAGACTGTTAAGAGTTATAGAACGCGCACACTTAGCGTTAGAAATAGAGCAAACATTATAGAATAATTAAACGTTTGCTTTAGTGCACTCTAAGCAAGACAAGAGTTGTTAAGATAAAGGACTTACTATCGCAATACACACTAACCCCGCTTTTGTATAATAAGAATATAAAGATAACATTATCTTACTAAGCAACAGTATGGCAGCCACGGTATAAGCATAACATTACGCTTGTAAAGAAGAGGAGGCTTTAGGTATAATAAGCAAGGATATTAACCAGATTAATTAAACGGACATTACACCTCTAGTAGACGACTTGGAGATGTTAGGAATCTTTAAGAACAAAGATAAAAAGGAGGGAGATAGTGTTACGGACGCTTTAAGTATAATATTACAACTACTTAGGGAAGAGTTGCAGGAAGCTAGTTGGTTAATACAGGCACGGTCTAGGATAGATCCGGTGGAACTATATAATAAGGAATAGTAAGCGAGTCACATAATATTATACGCAGTATACAAAGTGTACGCGGTATACGCCTGTATATAATATATATAACACGTACCTTACGTATAAGAGAGGATTTCTTAGGAGTATAGTTGTGTATTTAAAGGACCTTAGTCCCTACCGTAGATAGTTCTCTCCTTATAGTAAATCTTAGAATATAGTTAGAGTTAATCTGTTAGGCAACCACTCCACCAGTTATTATTACGTTGTTGATTTGTTCTTACCTATATACTCAGCCCAATAATAGGACCCACCGTAGTTCCTACTACAAGGTTCCATTACACGCCTCCTATACATCCTTAGGGCAAAGGGCTTCCCAGAATGGATTATATAATTTGTTTAAGGGTTTACAGGCCAGAAAGAAATATCACTAGTCTTTAGCGGATACCAGAGCCCCCCCATCACAGTTGCAACAGGTATACTATAAGGATCACCTCTTTCGCCTATACTCTTCCTTTTCTTTGTAAGCAACTTACTTAACATCTTTAAAAAAGGGGCGACCTAGGGGATAGGCTTCGTTGACAATACAAACCTAATTATATACGGGCTAATAGCCACAAAGAACTGCAGAACACTAGAGAAAGCCTATAACACCTATATAGAATGGGCAAGACGATATAGAGTCTAATTCTTACTAGAGAAATACCAGCTAATCCATTTTATAAGAAAACGCAACCAATCTATAGATCTCTAGCATATAATCTATATCTAAGGCTTTAGGGGTTAACCAGTTTAGGGCCTAAGGGTATTAGGAGTATAGGTAGACAGTAAGCTCTAGTAGAGCGTATATGCGGTATAAGCGGCCTATAAGGGCTAAGTATAGTACATTATATTATCCAGGATCGTTAATTCTATATAGGGTCTATACTTCTAGAGGTTACGCCTACTATATACAGCAGTTATCCGGCTAACTATAATATATGGATCTAGTATTTGGGCCATTAGAGAAACTAAGAAGGGCCCCCCTAAATCACTTCTTAAACCACTTCAAAAGGTCCAAATAGCCTACCTCCAGAGCATAACAGGCGGGTATAAGCGAACGGCCACAGCACTGCTTAAGAAGGAAGCCAATATTCCCCCCCTACAACTATATATTGAAGCCGCTGCAATATAAAGGGCGCAAAGTAAACGTAACTCTAATGTTATAAAGTATATTAAGATACGCCTAAATAAACCATGGAGGGACCCTAGGGCGCCTTATAGGAGAACAAACTAACAACCCTAAAGTAGGGAAGAGATATTAGAGAAATAGGTAAAGAAAGCAAAAGAAAAATAGTACTGCGTTAGGGCCTAGGCCTATATAGAGGAGGAAGGGAAACGTATAAGAGGCTAGTAAAGACAATAGCAAAAAAGAGAAAGGAGCTAAAGTAAAGCATAAAAGAACGCTAGGAAACCATCTTCTATAATATAATACTGGTTGGACCAATGCTGGAGAGGTATATAGGAGTTAAAGGTATAGAGGCTAACTTAGGCAAGAGAAACCCAAGCCGTAGCATAGTTAACGCCATAGGTGGTAAACAGTTAAGAGCTCTAAAAAGGCCTAATAAAGGCAGAAAATATAATAGTAACACTCTTAAGAATAGGGATAATAAGACTAAAAGATTAGCTCTACTAGGTAGGTATTCTAGTAGATAGCCTAAAATGTAAATATAGCTGGCTAAGACAGACACTAAAATATATAATACTATTATACCCCCTATACACCAACTAAGAAGCTATGCTCTTAGTAGCTAGTATAGAGAACTATAATATACTACTCTTAATATAAAAAGGTCTTAAGGTGGTTACCCAATGGCTTATTAGCTAAAATGTACTAGACCAGTTTTAGGTTACAAAGGAAATAGTAATAGAAGGTAAAGGGGCGAGTAATAGGCGCCCCCTAATAACTCTACAGTAGTAGAGCAAAGTTTGCGATACTAGCGCGTCCGTAGGCTTATTATAGCAGCAGTGGTTCCCAAGGAGGTCAAAAAGTAAGGTAGTAGAGCACTATAGGTAACTCGTAGGCGCCTTATAGGCAAGTCCTAAAAGGCGGGGAGACGGATCACGGGGTTTTCTTAAAAGAGTTTTCTCCCCACATATATATAAGGAGTAGTCCGCGTGGGCCTAATAGAGATCTGAATCGGACGTTAAGCAATGAATAATAATAATTCTTACACCTAGTAGGCGAAGACTAGATTCCCCCTAAGAACTATTATTTAGACCTATATAATAAGCTAATAGTCTAACTACAAGAGAAGATTGTAGTAGCTTTTATCGGGAAAATATTATCCCTTGTAAATGACCTTAGCTGCTAGAAGTTGGCGTCGTTGGCGGGCCATTAAGGGCATTAACCAACTTAACAAACCAGCCTATGTCAAGTTCATTTAACACGCAAACTACGCGCAGCCTGCGCGCAACCTGCGCATTTGGTAACTATAATTGTATTTAAAGCCATCTACCCCTTTTATACCAATAGTATATTTTAGATAAATAAAGGCTACTTTAAAGCTATTTATAAGGCTAGCAAAATAAATAATATTATTTTAGATAATTTAATATATGGTAACGGTTCTCTTCTACCTATCTACCTACTAACTTACCTACCTGCCTGCCTACCTATTTGCCTACTTGCCTACCTATTTACCTACCTACCTACTCTACCTACCTGCCTACCTGTCTGTCTGCCTACCTACCTACCTACCTATATTAGTGTCTAGTTTAATTTAGGGGAAGGGTCGGCCTGATCAAAGGCTCTGATTTATTTAAATCGTTTTCTATAGCCGTTCACTAGCTGTATATTCAAACGGTAATCGTCTAGGGTGCTTCCCTAGGAGGCCTTAATTTAATTTAGTAATGGGGCGATATTAAAGCTCTGGTTTAATTCGATTAATTAATTAATTAAATTGTTTATAGTATTTACTGGCTGGTTGTTTGAATGGTTGTTGTCTAGTTCTAGTGACGGTTGTCTGGTTCTGGCGACAGTCTCTAGTTCTAGCGACGGTTGTCTAGCTCTGGTGACGGTTATCTAGTTCTGGCGACAGTCTCTAGTTCTAACGATAGTTCTTTCCTACCTACCTACCTACCTACCTACCTACCTGTCTGCCTACCTACTTGTCTGCCTACCTACCTATCTACCTGCCTGCCTGCCTGCCTGCCTATATCAGTATCTAATTTAATTCGGGGGAGGGGTTGGCCCGATTAAAGGCTCTAATTGATTTAGATTGTTCTCTATAGCCGTTCGCTAGCTGTATATTCAAACGGTGGTTGTCTAAGGTGCCTCCTATGAAGGGCTCAGTCAAAAGAACAGAATCTATTGGTAGCCAGTGAACGAGAATTCCAAGACGAGGACTGGAAGAAGGTCGAGGAAAGGACACGTCTATATACATGGCGCCAAGGCTCGGCCTCGGCCGAGCCCCTGACTAGGGTCTGTAACAGTGCCGTAACACCTCCCTAGGAGGCCTTGATTTGATTCGGTAATGGGCCAATATTAAATTTAATCAATCGATTAATTGAATCGTTCGTGGTATTTACTGGCTGGTTGTTCAAAAGGTCGTTATCTAATTCTAGTAACGGTTGTCTGGCTCTAAGACGGTTATCTAGTTCTGGCGATGGTTGTCTGGTTCTGGTGACGGTTGTCTGGTTCTGGCGACGGTTGTTTGGTTCTAGCGACGTCTGGTTCTGGTGACGGTCGTCTAGTTTTGGCAATGGTCGTCTGGTTCTGATGACGGTCGTCTAGTTCTGGCGACGGTTGTCTAGTTCTGGCGACGGTTGTCTAGTTCTGGCGACGGTCCTCTACTGGCTGCTGTTCCAGTGCCTCCTAAGGTAGGGAGGATGTAAGGAAGGGTAAAAAATAAGTGGCTGCAAAGGGGGTAACTTGGCAGAGGCATGTATAGGCTATTGGAATATAGCGGGGACCCGATATAGAGCTTCGTGTAGAGCCTCCATACGCAGAGCTTCGCGCAGAGCCTCGTGCAGAGCCTCTGTATGTAGAGCTTCGTGTAGAGCTTTGTGTAGAGCCTCGTGCAGAGCCTCTATACGCAGAGCTTTGTGTAGAGCTTTGTGCAGAGCTTCATATAGAGCTTCATGTAGAGCTTTGTATAGAGCTTCGTGTAGAGCTTTGTGCAGAGCATCTTGCAATTAGCATATAACTTAAAAATAATATATTATATTACCTCAATTGCATATTAAGGAATGTATAAGTTGGTTAACTGCGTATTATTTAACTTTTAAATATGTCAAGTTGGTTAATTGCAGGTCAATTGTGTGTCATTTAACTTTTAAATATATCAAGTTAGTTAATTGCAGGTTAATTGCGTATTATTTAACTTTTAAATATGTCAAGTTGGTTAACTGCGTGTTATTTGACTTTTGAATGTGTTAAGTTGGTTAACTGTATGTTAATTACGCGAAACGCGCTTAATAAAGTTGACTTAAAACCTAGCCTGCGAATATTTTCCCGATGTTAGATAATCTACTAACCTACTAAAGACTTGCAGCCTAATATTTGTTACTAGATTTAGAACTAAAATAAATTAATACTTGTTCTAATTGACTAAAGCAGCCTTATAGTAACTATAACCTATCCGCTATACTAATAGGAGCTAGCATTAGAAGATAAACCATAACTGCCCTTATACTAAAAGCGGTTATAACTACCTACCTATAAACCTTACCTAACCTGCTATATACTATACCTTTAACTAATGCTTATTGCAACACCCTAATTAACCCTACTACGGTTATATACTTTAATTATAGAAAGGATAGTTACTTTACTATATCCTGCCTAGAGCTAAAGGATATAGGTAATATTAAGGAGATAGAGGAAGAAGAAACGTCTAATAAGTTAGAAAAAAAAGAGCCCTAGGGAAAGACTTCCCCCTAGGGTATCCTATTAATTTTAAAGAGATTAATCTAAGTTAGCTAATAGGTGGAAAACACTTTATAGTTCTATATATAGTATCTTAAAATAGATATAGAGTTAATACCACTGCCCTTATTAATACTGGAGCAAATAGCTTTGCCTTTATAAATACTGCTTATATAAGTAATATTGCTAAGTTCTTAAATATAAATACTACCTAACTAGAGAAGCCTATTTAAGTTAAAGGCTATAACAGCTAAGCTGGTAAGCTAGTTACCCATATCTTAAAGCTATATATTACTATTAATGGATAACGCCAGTTTGGTATCCCCTTCTATATCCTAGACCTAAGGTCCTATAACATAATCCTTAGCTAAAAATAGATGTCCTACTTTAATATTTGGCTAAATATATAATAAAGACAGTTTGTCTAGCCAGAGAATAGACCAAAATCACCCTCTTTTATTAGAGAAATTTAGACTAACTGTAAGATATTAGCCGCGAAGGCTAACCCTATCTATTAATAGGATGTTAAGGATTATAACCTAGCCTTTACTTAAAAAGATGCCTACTATAAGGCCAGTAGGAACTCTATACTAATAATAATACTCCCCCAAAACACTGCAGTTAAAGAGGACTCTACTTATAGAAGTGGAATGGATAATAATGTAGATAACTTCTAAATTGCGAAAATCTGGCTAATGTAAAAGAGGATGTACTAATAGGATATAAAGGATAACCTTTAGAAGATGTAATAAGAGCTAAGGGAAGTAAAGATAATGCTAATACGCTAAGGGCCCCTAAGGCCATGGTTACCCTTACTATTATATAACTCCCCTATAGTAGACATTACGGCAATTAGTGCTATAGGTTTTTACTTTAATATATATTAGAAGGATAATGAGGTCTTTATAACTAGCTTATATAAAATTGACTGGATTATTAGCAAGAAGGAAGAAGGACTAGTAAAGGAAAATAATAAAGAGTTAGTTAAACGCCTCCTCCCTACTTACCTTATAAACTATAAAGACGCGTTCTTAAAAGTAGCTTTAAATATACTACCCCCCTACTAAACCTATAATTATAAGATTTAATTAAAGGCTAATAACTCTTTAGGTTATAGCCCCCTTTACTAGTAAACTATAAAGAAACCAAAAGCAATAAAGTAGTACTTAGTTGATAACCTCTATAAAGGGTTTATTAAGCTAAGTTAGGCTCCTTTTACCTCCCCTATCCTATTTATAAAAAAGCCTAATAAAAGCCTTTGTTTCTGTATTAACTACCAGAAACTAAACGTTATTACTTAGAAGGACTGTTACCCTCTCCCCCTAATTAATGAGACCCTTATACACCTAAGCTAAGCCAAAATCTTTACTAAGCTTAATGTTTGGTAAGCTTTCTACTAAATTAGGATAGACCCTACATTAGAAGACCTGATAATGTTCCGCACCTGTTACAATTTTTATAAATATAAAGTCCTTTCTTTTAGGCTGACAAATGGGCTAGCCATGTACTAATAGTATATAAATGATATTCTTTTTAATTACCTTGATAAGTTCTGCACAGTATACCTAGATAACATTCTTATATACTTGGATAACAAACTTAAGTACCAAGTTTACGTTAAGAAGGTCCTAAAGAGGCTGCGGAATACAGGCCTATAAGTTAATATTAAGAAATGCAAATTTGGAGTGAAACGCATAAAGTACCTTAGGTTTATTATTAGTATAAAAGGAATTAAAGTTAATGTCTGAACGAGGTTGTCTGTAACTAATTGGGTTAGTTACGTGAGCTAAGCGAGCTTAGGAAATCCACCAAATTCCACCTATAGAATAGGGGAATTAATCAAGCATTAATTAAAAATCAGTTACCACCTATACTATTGCAATAGCATTACGTATTACCGGAAGTGATACTGACACTGATCAGTGATCATAGATTAGGAGATGTACCACCTATAAAGAGATACGAGCTCGATCAGTCCCTGCTAAAGGCCTCTACTAATCTCGTTTGCTAAGGAGCATCAGTTAATGTATATTTGAAAAGTTAATCCTTATCTAATAGGCCCTTAACTTTTTATACACGGCCCTTAGGTGTTTAAGGAACCGACCCCTTTTAATAGGCCCTTGGTTCGCGTCCATTACGCATTTTGTACTACTTAGATCATATCAAGGAGCATCAGTTAACGTATACTTAAAAAGTCAACCCCTATCTAATAGGCCCTTGATTCTTTATACACAGCCTTTAAGTACTTAAAGAACCGACCCCTATCTAGCATAGGCCCTTGGTTCGCGTCCATTACGCATTTTAAACGTGTTAGGTACTTAAGGAACTAACCCTTTTAATAGGCCCTTGGTTCGCGTCCATTATGCGTTTTTTTATTTATTATCTAGAACCCAAAATTGAACTTAATAAGAGTTATGAGACAAGAATTGATATGTTAGATATTAGGGCACAAGTTAAAGAAGGACGGAGGAGATAGAGTGAAGGGCTTAATGTATAGTCTGAAGACATTAACAAAGAAGAAATTAGTGAATTTATATAGTATAAGATTACAGAATATGGATTTTATAATATAAAAGATAACGACCTATAGGAGCTTTACTGCGATAACTTTAGTACCTTTATACCAGAAGTCTTTAAGAATTATAACTAGATAACTATTTATGACCTTTAATACTTCCTTTAAGTTTACGGAGTATAGGTTAAGAAGGATAGACGTGTTATAGTCCTATAGTTACTCTTTAACACACTATAGAAAGATAAGCCTATAGAATGGACTAAGTATAAGATCAAGAAACATATAGCAACTGGAGGGAAGTTTAATTCTGGATAAATTAACTACCTTCTTAAGAACAACTTTGCCAGTACCAGTACCATCAAAACCCTAATCTTAATCTCACCAATTACAAACCCTACCCTACTCACAATACCACCCACTGCACCCTAACCTACCCCTATACCACCCCTATAACATGAACCTAATTATATTGACTTAACCCTATAACTAGAACTACCTAGGGGACAGAGTTAAACCTAGGGCTTTAGCAAGGAGTTAATGAATCTTATAAAGATATATACGGAAGACAACAAGTACAGCAGAGAAGATAATAACTTTAACTTTAAACTTACTATCTTCTACAACCTCTGTAGTAGAGCTAACGTACCCTAAGAAGCTAAGGTTAAAGCCTATCCCACAATGCTATGCGGCTTAGTACTTAACTACTACTATACTAACCTTAAGAACGTCACCCTAGCTCTTTTATTTAACTAAATCTGTAATGCTACACGCAATTACTTTAAGGGACCTGAATATAGACGCGGCATATTAGGATGGTGGAATTTAATAACTCTAAAGTCTATAATAGGCAAGAGCGAGAATACTGGAAAATCAACCTTAGACTGCCTATAGCTACTTATTAAAGAACTAAGACACCTCTAGCATAGCCTTAATCCAGACTTATATATAGACAAGTTCCTTTATAATAAGCTTATTAACGCCTGCTAGGAGTTACTAGTGTGTTAATATGCCTGCTTTAAACCTTCTAATAGCTTAACTGGCCTAATCAATAACTTATAATCCTTTATTATAATATTCAAAAAGTTAAATAATAAGAACCCCTAAGCCTTCTTTACTAACCGCCGCTACTATAGACAATACCCCTAGTTACTGCATAGAACACAGACATCCTTATCTGGCTAATATACATTACTAAAGAAGCGCTGCTTTATCTGTAATAAAAAAGGCTACTAGTTATCTAAACACTTAAGAGAAGAATATAATAAGTTAAAGAAGAAGTTTAAGAACAGATTTAACTGCCGCTTTAATAGACATGCCTAATAGTACATTGCTGAGTATAAGGGAATAGATTATAATAATAATAAACTTAACTTAGAATCTATTAATAAGGTAATGGAAGCCCTTATAATTAATATTAAGTTACTGCTAGTATCTCTAGCCTAAGAATAGACTAAATTGTTTCTTACCTCTTTTAGAATAATATAGTATAAAGGAGCCATTAATACTGTAACTAACTTAGCGGACTAATCCTTTACCTATATAATTACCGGCACTAACCTAACTGCTTACCATAATAATTTAGACCTATTTGCCTATGTTGCTACTAGCTAATATACTTCTAATAAGTTCTAAAGAGTAATAATCAACACAGGAGCCTTAAAGAGATTAATAGTAGGTTATAGACAATACCTCGCATATAGGAAGACCTATAATACTATTATTAATACCTTAAAGGCCGGCGCTATAAACGTCTAGTTTAGCATTAGCTCTACCCCTTCTATTAGTTCTATTATAGTTAATATACCAGCTGGCAACATTAAGTTTTATATTATAAAGGCCGACACACCCTTCCTACTATGTCTTACAGATATGGATATACTAAAGGTCTATTATAATAACCTTAAGAACGTCCTAGTTACCCCAACAAAATTAGTACTAGTGGTTTGCCGATTTAGCCACCCCTTCTTGCTATAGGAAGAGTTACTACAGTTATTTATAACCTATTTATTTAACTAAAACCCTTGCTATCTAACCACTACTAAACTCCGCCAACTCTACCGCCGCTTTAGATATCTATTAGTAGACAAGCTACATAAGGTATTAGAACGCTCTAGCCACAACAATATTAATAAGTAGGTTATCAACTATCTTACTAAGTACTACTCCTACTACCAGAAATATAGCAAATCCCCTAGATAGTTTAAGTTCACATTATAAGAAGACTAAGATTCCAATTTTAACCATTCTATTTTTGTTAACATTATGTACATTAATAGAAGCCCTATCCTCTATATAATTAATAAAGCTACCAGATTTTAAGCTATAAGATAGCTATATAACATCTCCGTAAAATATACCTGGGATATCCTATAACTCTGCTGGATTAATATCTATATCAGACCACCTAACTACATTACCTATAATGCTAGGAAGAACTTTATAAGCAAGGAGTTTTAACAGCACGCTATAGCAATAGCCATATTAACTAAGAGCGTCCTAGTAGAAGCTTACTGGTCTATTAAAATAGTAGAAAGAGCTTATCTAATACTATGCCAAGCATACTAAATAATTATAGAGGAGCTATAGGACTTAGGAATAACTAAAGAACTAGCTTTATAAATGGTGGTAAAGGCTATTAATAACACAGCTGGCCTAGATGGCTTAGTCCCAACACTTCTTATTTTTAGTGCCTATCCTTAAATGAGCGAACTTAACCTACTAGCACCCTCTATTATATAGCGAGCGGCAGCTATAAAGAAGGCAATGGAGGAGATTGTAAGGATTAGGGTAAAGAAGTAAGTTGACAATGCACTAAACTAATAAAACGGTCCATCTGTTACTATAATCTATAACCTCCCCCTTAACTCAGAAGTACTTGTATAGTGTAAAGGCAATACTAAATAAAGCGGTAAATAGACTGGCCCATCTAAGTTGCTTAGAATTAACGGAGAGATATATAAGATATAGCTCCTTAGTGGACCTACTGACTTTAGGACCATAGTAGTGAAACTATACCTATAACCTAAATTAGAAGAACTAACTAAGGAACCGACTAAGGAACCGACCGAGGAACCGACTGAGGAACTGACTAAGAAACTAACTAAGGAACTGACCAAGGAACCGACTAAGAAACCGACTGAGGAACCAACTAAGGAACCGGCAGCTACTGTACCCCTCTAAAGATTAAAATGGACACAACGACCGCCGACAAAGTCCCAGCAAAACATCGCAGACGTATTAATATTCATTAACGACAGCCCAACAAAACCTAATACTATAACCCTTAAGTGCACCTTACCGTTATTTACAGAGTCTTAATGCAAGGAGATAAACGGTTTACTTAAGAAAGGCATCTTTAAGTTTATTAATACAGCAGACGTCCTAAAAGGAGTCAGAATCTTTAATTCCTAGTTTATTAATAATATTAAGAACGCTGGAACAGACAAGGCCTTTAAGAAGTCTAGACTAGTTATATAAGCCTATAACAACTATAGTAAAGATTTAGTCTTAATATAATTACCAACCATTTAATATGTTAGCTAGAGAATTATCCTAGCACTTATGGCAACCCTATAAGGAAATAAAAGAAAACCAGCCTCTTTATACCTGCGTGACATCTTATAAGCTTATATATAGTCTAGTACCCACCTAAACAGAGACTTCTTTATACACCTACCACTAGAACTTAAACTAAAGAATGGATTAATTCTAAGAGTTATTAAACTACTCTATAGTATCCCGGAAGCTGGCAACCATTAATTTAATATATACTACTGTCACTACCTTAATAAGCTATGGATGAACCAGTTAATATATAACCCCTACTTGTTATATATAAATAGCAATAGCTTTGGAATTATAGGACTGCAGACTAATAATACACTATTTCTTACTAATAAAACCTTTATAGAGGCTAAAGAAGCTAGGCTTTAGGAAGCAAAGTTTCTAGTAAAGGAGAGAGAGAAGCTTATGTTAAATACCCTAATTAAGTTTAACGGAGGCTGTATTAGGTAAAAAAAAAAAGGACTTAATAGCCCTTATCTAGGAACGTCAATGCCAAAACCTAAAGTTAGTTACTATAAAGGCTATAGACCTAACTAGCTCTAGAGGGGAAGTCTATAAGGCAGTTATACTAAAGGACTAGTATGTTGCCTAGAGAGCAAGAGGAGCCTATATTGCCATAGTCTATTAACTAAAGGCTGCCTTTAACCTCTTATTTATAGCACAAGTTATTAATCTAAAGGAGGAACACGCGAAGCAGCTTAATAAGCGGCTGCAATAGTAAATTAAAAATCCCTTCTAAGGACTTTGCTTTATACAACTTAATACAAGCACTTTTAAACTAATAATATTTACGGACTCGTCCTTTGCCAATAACTATAACCTCCTATCCCAGATCGGCTTTGTTATTATACTTATGGATAAGGATAATAGGGCTAATATCCTCTACTAGTTATCTATTAAATGCAAGTAAGTTATATAAAGTGTCTTAGCATTTAAATTATATGGAATAGCCCATGGATTTAATACTGGAGCTATAATTAAAGCAACCATTAAGAAAATCCTACAACTTAAACGACTACTGGTTATCCTTTATACCGATTTAAAATCTCTATATAATTGCTTAGTTAAACTTAGGACAATATAAGAGAAATAACTTATAGTTAACCTAATGTGTTTATAACAATTATATAAGAGAAGAGAGATAGTAGAGATTAAATGGGTTAATAGAGGTAGTAACCCTATAGACGCTATAACAAAATTAAAGCCTTACTAGGCGTTAAAGGACCTAATTAATACGAATATAATTAAGCTATAGGTCACTGAGTGGGTAGAAAGAGGAGAAGATGGAAAGGTAGGAATAAAGAGTATAAAGATATTAAGTTAGCAACCAAGGCGCTAATGGTAAGTAAGCCAATGGCGATTTTCCATGCCAGGCATAGAAAATTATAATTGGTTACTTTAACTACCTAGCAGAATTCGGCAGAATCTAAGCGGAATATGGCAGAATTTGGCAGAACTTAATGGGACCTGGCAGAACTTGGCAGGATTTGGCAGGAGGCGTGCTTAAGCACCATTAAAAACTAAATACTCCTAGTGTCTGAATGAGGTTATCTATAACTAATTGGGTTAGTTACGTGAGCTAAGCGAGCTTAGGAATTCCACTAAATTCCACCTGTAGAATAGGGGAATCAATTAAGCATTAATCAAAAATCAGTTACCACCTATACTATTGCAATAGCATTACGTATTACCGGAAGTGATACCGACAGTTAACCCTAAGAAGGTTAAAGTGATCTATAACTAGAAACCCCCTTATACTATAAAGGGCATCTAGTCCTTTCTTAGCTTTTGTAATTTCTACTATCAGTTTATCTATAATTATGGGGTTGTAGCTAAGCCTCTTATATAGCTAATAAGGAATAACACGCTTTTTATTTTTAATAATAACTATATAGAAGCCTTTAAGGAGTTAAAGAACTGACTTATCTCCTCCCTAATTTTTTGTTACTATAACCTAGACCTAGAATTAATGCTAGAAACGGATGTATCTAATAGGGTGGTAGTAGGGGTCCTCTTACAGCTATACCTAGATGGTAAGTAGTACCCTATTGCGTTCTTCTTAAAATAATAGCCCTAGCTAAGTATAACTATAAGGTGCATAATAAGGAAATACTAGCTATTATATAATTGTTATCCCAGTGGCGCGTGGAGCTTAGAAGCATAGACTCTTAGATTAAAGTCTATACTAATTATAAAGCTCTTAAGTATTTTATAATAATAAAGCAGCTTACTGGTTAATAGGCCTAGTAGGCTAAAATACTCTCCTAATTCTTCTTTATGATTATATACCGCCCTAATAAACAGAATTTTAAGGCTAATGCCCTAACCTAGAGAGAATAGAATATGGAGCCATAAGATAAGCTAAAGGCTTAGTACTAGACATGTGCCATTCTCCATTCTAAACAGCTTGACCCATATATCTTTAAGGAACTAAGCTCTAAATGGAATAAGCTAGCGCCTATAAAAGGAGATATTCTAGATAAACTAATAGGACTAATTGACCGCATCCTAACTATAAACCGTATAGCCAAGTCCTTAAAAGCCCTTTATGACTAAGCTATAGAAGGCAACCTTAATTTAGAAATGGAAGACGGACTACTCTTATACTAAGAATAGCTTATAGTTCTAGATATTGATAATCTATGAACAGAGCTAATCTATAAAGCCCACTATTAAGTCTCTATAGCGTACCCTGGATAAGATAAGACCCACTAACTACTAGTGCCTTATTACTATTAGTGGGGACTTCTATCTAATATAGAACGATTTATTAGAAATTGTTACGCTTATAAATAGGTAGATACCCCTAAAGACTAAACCCCTGGGTAGTTATAACTACTACCAGTTCCTAAACGCCCTTAGTAGCATATTATAATGGACTTTAAATTATTCCTAAAGGATAAATATGGCTATAATATGGCCTTTATAGTAGTTAACTGACTAAGTAAGTAAGCTATTTCTCTCCCCTGCTTTAAGACTATAACTATAAAGGATATGGCCTATATGTATATTAATAACATCTACCGGATCCATAGCACTCCTAAGTTAATTGTCTCTAACTATGGACCCTAATTTATATTAGACTTCTAGGACGAATTCTACCGCATCTTTAGGATTAAAATTAAGCTCTCTATCGCATTTTACCCTTAGACTAACGGCTAAACCAAGATTATAAACTAGTACCTTAACCAGCAACTTCGCCCCTTTGTTAATTACTATTAGGACAACTAGTTAGAACTATTACCTATAATGGACTACGCACAGCTTATACTCCCTTATAATAGTATAGGAATATCGCTATTTAAGTTACTCTATAGATACAAACTACGGATATCCTTTGATTGGGATAGACCTATAGGACCTATAACGGCCCGTAAACGCCTTAGCTATAAAGAGGCCCAGATATTTACTAAGAGAATGTATAGAGCCTAGAAGACTGCCTAAGTAATTATAAAAAAGACATAAAAGAAGAAAGAGGCTAATATAAATTAACATTGCCGTAAGGTAGACTTCTAAGTAGGAGATAAAGTATAGGTGTTAACAAAAAACTAGAAGACCTAGAGGCTAAGCCGTAAACTAGACTACTAAATGGCTGGCCCCTATAAAATCCTTAAGAAGGAAGGGCACTCTTTTAGGGCTAAGCTACTAGAGTTAATAAAGATCTACCCTATCTTCTTTTTAGACTAACTGTGGAAGGCCATAGACGACCTATTGCCTAGACAGTATAACGACCCCCTACTACCAATTTAGATTATAGAGGATAAGGAATAAAAAGTTAAAGAGATCTTAGTAGTTAAAAAGGACTCTGGTACCTTAAAATACTATATAAGCTGGGTAGGTCATAATAAAGATCCAGAATAGTACCCCGCATCTAATTTTAAGTACTCTCCCTATAAGCTATAAGATTTCCACCTAGCCTACCTAAACTTCCCTAGACCACTATATAAACTAGACAGCTGGACTAAATGCTGGGAGGAAGGGTTAGATAACTATAATAATCTAGATAATAATAAAGAACTTAGATAAAGCCTAAGGATTGTTAGCAACTCAGTCAATCGAGGCACGAGCACGGGAAGAAGGACGCGCAAGCCTGTACGATTGGATTGTCTATAAACGAGGATCCAAAGCTAGAGAAAGGAAGGAGAAGAATAGCAGCGCCGCT
>Ga0307507_10006229_pt1 | contig 18556 bp, 18 predicted proteins | sample 7_EM_MG_FD_207223 | JGI IMG/M metagenome (GOLD analysis project Ga0307507, IMG submission 207223) | Populus trichocarpa ectomycorrhiza microbial communities from riparian zone in the Pacific Northwest, United States - 7_EM | ecosystem: Host-associated > Plants > Roots > Unclassified | place... | reverse complement strand
TGTACCCATCCGTTGCTTCCACCGTGAAGCCAGTGGCCACACTCCCCACTCTCCTTCAGCCTCGTGTCGTCGTCTATGATGCTGTCTGCCATCTCTGCCACCGAGGTACACTTACGCACCTACTACTTATCGGTTTATTATTTCTCACAGTGTATATGCTTTCTGCGCATTTCCATTACCCCCAATCCCAGCCCCGATCTCTATTTCTTTCCTCATTACAGTGTACTGTGTATTATACTGTATCGTATGTCTCCTAAATGGATGTTTGTTTTAATGCTATCCAATATCTAATGGGGGTGTTTGTGATGATTATATTTCAAAGTTTTTCATTTTGAAATAATCAAAATAAATTTTTTTTATTTTTTAAAAATTATTTTTAATATAATACATTAAAACAATCTAAAATATAGAAAAAAAATTTAATTTTAAATAAAAAAAATTTAATTTTTAGAAAACCTCTTTTTCAATCGCTTTTCGAACACTGCCTAAATGTGCCCCAACAGTCTGCTTTTAATCACAGTTCAAAAATGTAAGTAAAGAAAACAGTTTGGTTTTAATCAGATCTTACTTTCCCTTTATTATAATATTGACAAATACATGCTTGGACCTTTATGTTCATTAAATCAATTGCTTGTGCTGTTTTTTTTTTATTCTTCTTCCAGTTTTTTGGTGATCTTGTACCAAAAATGCGGGTCCTAAGTCCCAAGTAATTAAGTTATTTCATGCTCTCTCTCACACCTTCCAGTTCTACAGGGGTGAAGTGGGTGATTGAAGCAGACAAATACGGGAAGATTAAGTTCTGCTGCCTGCAATCTAAGGCTGCAGAACCATATTTGGCACTCTGTGGTCTTAACCGAGAGGATGTTCTCCGTCGCTTTCTCTTCATTGAAGGTCCAGGATCATACCACCAAGCTTCCACTGGTTAGTTTTCTGTCATTTATTCACTCTTCATCCATCTTATGCCAGCTTCTCCATTGCTAGTTTTCCGCGTTCATGGAAATTGATGTTTATTGATAGCCTACCTCACTAAGATGAGAAGTAGTTGTGCTACTAAGTGAGATTGTGTTGTGCTGTAGGAAATATTCACACGTATACTCTGCAATGCCAATTGCCAAATCATTTAGTTTTTCTTCTTTAACCACAGCTGGTTAGGTGGTAACTGAGTTACTCGTGTTATTACTTTACAAGAGAGCTTATTCCCTATAGAATTGTTGGGGCTTTTCAGTATGGATAAGCAAAAGGTTACTTTAATGATTGAAGACTCATGAACATTGCCCTATTGGAATTTTCATATTTAGGTTAGTTAGACTGATCAACATTTGAAAGAAGATGATCTATACTGAAGCTCTCATTGTCTCCCTTTTTTCCCCTTTAAGTAGTCCAAGTTCTAGTTTTGTCATAGAAAAGAGTCAAAAGACGTAACAATCTTCAAAGACAATGCCAATTGATTATCAAATATAGAATAACAGATTGCTGCATTAGTGAGACTATCAGAAGTTCTTGTGAATTGATACCCCTGTCCAGACAGTGGTAAATTGTTGATAGTTTCTTTCCTGTTTCATCGGCTTACCTTTGTAGCACATCTGAACAGAAGCGAGAAATGTTTGCACAGTTGAACCAAGGATTTTTTTTTTCACTGAACAACTTGTTACACCAGAAACTGAACAGCTTCATTTCTGTAAACTGCTAGAAGTCCTAGAGATTGATTTCATCTACTAGTGAATTCAGTTCCAGTGACTCATAAGCTATTTCTCTTAACGTGGCAAATTTTTCAATATTGGCATGTGAATTCATGAGTGGCTTCTCTGTTCACTCTGTTTTTTTTTTTTTCCTTTTCAAGCTTCCCTCTATTTTTTCTTGACAACAAAAACTTGAGCCTTAACTTCGCTACTCTGTGTATGTGGCCCTGCAGCTGCACTGAGAGTAATGTCATACTTGCCTCTGCCTTACTCTGCTCTGAGCACACTCTTGATAGTTCCAACTCCTATCAGGGATGCTGTCTATGATTATGTTGCCAAGCACCGCTATGGCTGGTTTGGGAAAGCTGACGAGTGCTTAGTTTTGAAAGAGAAAGAGCTGCTTGAGCGTTTCATAGATAGGGATGAGATTATTGGTGGGGGTAGATCAGATTTGTGATTACCTCTTCCAAACCATAACCAGCTATATGATTTGTTGTAAAGGTGATGAACACTAAGACGATAGAGTTGTAAGAGCAAATTCAGGTAAACATGCAGTGATGGTTTAGCAGCTGCACGCTAATGAAGATTCTTTCGTCCAAAAAACTGGCAATGTCTTCCTCACCCTTGGTATTTAATTGTTCGGCATTTTATTTTGTAGGCTTTGGAAAATGCAACTGAGGATTAATCTTCTTGTTCCGGGATCAATTTATCTCATGTGCACATAGATCAGAGATAGGGCATTGAATGTCCAATCAATCAGTCCTTTTTCTCTTCTGAGAATTTTGCCAATCATATTGCATATCTTACTGTTTTTCCAAAGTACAATTACTTGGGGATGAAAATTCTTGCATAGTGTTTTAGGCTTCCTACAAACCAGTCAGTGGCTCACGATTTTTGGCAGGCATGTTGTAATTTCATTGATACCCTAAACGGTGCCAAGCGCAACTTACTCAAACCATTCCTCTTTTTTTTTTTTTTTTCCTTATATACCCATTTTTCACGTCCCTTTCGCTATCATTTTCAGTTTCATTGAACTTTTTCAATATGCAGAAGTCGTTTCATCTATCAGTTATAATTAGATATTAACACCACGAGTACTCAACATCACAGCCAGTTTTCTTCATTTATGTTCTTTCCCAGTTTCTTGTCAACATCACGTCCAATTTCTTCTTTTGGTGTGTGTTTAATCTACTTGTTTATTTGTTGCTCGTAGTCAAAATATATTTCCAGTGAGAATTTTTGTTCATACGGTATTATTTGCAAAATTTATTGAGAGTGCTTCTCACTTGAAATTTATCAGCAAGATTTTTTTTTTTTTTAAATGGATATGAATAAAACGCCAGCATTGATTTGGGGGGTCTAATTGAAACTTGTAATAGTCAGTGAACTAGTTCGAAGATTTGGGTCGTATACTGAAAGTCCAACGGCAACTGAAATTGAAGGGGCCGGCCAATCTCAATTAGTTGGCTGTTGGCACAACCCTTCAACTGAAATTAAAGGGCCAGCCAATCTCCATTAAAGATTGAGCATTATTTTCTAAGAGACTGTTGAGTCACACCGACGGACCTTCATATCCAGCACCATCAAGAAAGAAAGCCTCACGCCGACGATTCCATCGGAATCATGAAGGGCTTCATACATAGCTTGGTGACGGTTGCACGCACAATCATGGCCCAGACAGTTGTTATGTTACATGCACCAGCTATTAAGTTTAAAAGCAAATCAACTCGCTGTAAAAAGACTAAATCATAAATAATAAAAAAGTTTGACTGTGAAATCTCAAAAGATAGGTAAAAGCGGAAAAAAAGGAGGTGTTTCACTATCAGCAGTGAAACAACCTCGAATCTAATAATGTTTTTTTTTATATATATAATTTAATTCAAATAGAAGTGCACTAGCAGAAGATACAAAACATTTTCTGCATTTTTTACCGTCTCATCTCCCGAAACTAAACAGGGAGGAACAAAAATTCATACTGCATCATTCCTCCCTCATATCCTAAAACAACAACGAGTGTTAAGATTATGATGCATTCTGTTTTTTAAAGATAATTTTGTTTTAAGATATATTAATAGATATATTTTTTAATTTGTAATATTAATACATCAAAACATATAAAATACTAAAAAAAATATTAATTTAATATTTTTTAAAGCTAAAAATACTTTTTAAAAACATCTCTAAACAAAAAAATACTTTAAAAATAATATTTATTACACTCACAAATAAAAAATATTCTACATGTTTGGAAAGTCCAGGCGGTTTATTTATAATTAATTATTTGAATTTTTTTATAAAATAAAATAATTGTCAATTAAAACTTTTTTTTATATAAAAAACTCATAACCAAACATTACCTCGTACAAATGAAATCCTAACCGTTGGATCTACGACGATTCCCATTGAAATGACCACAAGCAAGCAGGTCGCAAGAAAAAAAACAAATGCTCTTCGGCTCTTCATTAAATGAGGGCACACACCATATTAAATTAAATAAATTAAACCAAACAACGCTAGGAGCGCATATCATTGCCAGATCAGATCTCTCTCAGACACTCTCTCTCCATGGCGGAGGATCCTTCCTCATCTGCTGCTCCTTCTCCCGCCATTCCAGACCCCAATTCCTTAAAAACTGAACCCCTTAATAATAATAACAATGATAACCCAACATCCCAACCCGGTGCCAAAATCACACCAACGCCGTCGATCACCTCCTACTCGCAGCCTCCCTCATTCCGTCCAGTTGCTGCACAATTTTATCAAAACCATAGCTTTGGCGTTGGCGTCCCCCCCATGATGGCGCCGTATCAGGTTCAGCCAGGATTTCAGACTCCGAGACCACCCTACACGCCCATCCCCAATGGTTATCAAGGGACCATCGCTCCGCCACCTGGTGGGTTATTCCTCTTCTTCCAATTTTTTATTTTCTTTATTTTTTTAATCTTTCTGTCCGTCTGTCTGTCCGTCCATGTCATCGTTTAATCATTAGATATTGTTGTTTTCTTCCTGTTGAATTCATTTGTGTGCTATTTTAATTACTGAATGATAACGATGAGTTTTGAATTAAATACACGGGGAGTGTGTTCAGTTAAAAGAGGGTAGTGGAGGAATTTAGAAAACAAAACCCTCCAAAAAGGGATATAGATGACCGGATGTTTTCCTCCTACAGTGGTCTTGATTGAATACGGTGAGAAAAGTTGGAAGGCTCTTTAAGACCGAGACACCATCAATCACCTTCTACAACTCCTTTTTTTGGTATGCACATATTTCGCCTGGTTTTGTTTGATTTTTCTTTTTTGCTCTGGAATAAAAAAATTCAAGGTGAAAGCCAAAAAATCGGTATTATTAGAGCTCACTAAAGAAGAGTACTAACATAATCTTGAACCATCATATCCTTCTGAATCATGTCATGTTTATTTTAGTTCTGGTAATTGTAAGGATTCTTTCCATTTCATGGGCCTGTCTATGAATTGCCAGCAGCAGAACATGTTAACAACTGAACGCTCCCTGGCCTTGTGTTCTAAGGTATCACAATTCTTCCGATTTACCATCAATCCTTTTCTTTCTCCCCCTCTCTCTTGCTATTCTTTTGTTGTTTACCTGCTTTCGTTGAACAACTAACAGTGATGATAAACTAAAATTGCAAATATTTTACTAGTCTAGTTTCTGTGTTATTACCTCCCTTGTACCCACAAGATATTCCAAAACTCATGTTACTGCTTGTCAAAATCCCACATTTGGTGCATGGGATGATTTGAAAAGACTACTATCTTGCAAGCAGATGCACGAGGTAAGCCAACTTCACAAGTCCATGTTTATGAACTCGATCCTATTTTTCTTTATGTTTCCCTCAGGTTATCTGTTCAGCTGGTGATAGTTGATGCCTATGGTGCCATCTCTAATATGCTTTTATTGTGTGGTAACAACACTTGATTATTCTTTTCAAATTCTTCTTTGCCCATATGCTTAATGGTGAGAACCATGATTTCATTCTGTATTTCATTCGTAGACCTGCTCTGATGTGTCTACGTAGATGTTTATTTTTATTTTTTGCAGGAATCCTTAGCTATCCCTCCCCGTATCCAGCAATGGTTCGCCCCTTATTTCTTCCACGCCCTCCTGGAGCATTCAGTGTGGTTCCAGCAGTGCCTCGGCCCCTTGTTCCTGGGATTCCTGGTGTTCGCCCAGTTATCTCCCAAATTATCAGGCCAGTAGTTCCTTCTGTGACACCAGCTGAGAAACCACAAACCACAGTTTATGTTGGCAAGATAGCACCATCTGTGGAAAATGATTTTATGTCATCACTCCTTCAGGTATGTTATCACTTGCACTATTTATGCTTCACAATCAGGCTTCCTCTTGCTTTACCAATAGCCTTGTTTATGTCAAACTATTGAAGTTTTCATTCTGACAAAATCTATGGTTTTTCACTTTCTGAAGTTGTGTGGACCTGTCAAGAGTTGGAGACGCCCTCAAGATCCTGCTAATGGAACTCCTAGAGGTTTTGGATTTTGTGAATTTGAATCTGCCGAAGGGGTTCTCCGAGCATTACGACTGCTGACTAAATTTAACATTGATAGGCAAGAACTAATGGTATGTAGGGATCTCATTTTTTTTCTTGAAATTCTGGAAACACCATTGATTATGAGATGAATGGCAATAACTTTCAATGTTTGGTATCAATTTCAATTGAACTTTTCTGTTCTTTGGCAGGCATGTAAATGAGTTTTATTGTAAGAAAATCTCTGGTTAGCAAGTGAATAGGAGGTCTTAAATCTTGAAATCTTCAGCATTTAATTTGGCAGGCAGTATTTCACTGGAATTTCATGAGGTTAAGATGTAAAAATTAATTGTTTGCCTTTCTTGTAATTTTTTTTATCCTTGAGAAATTCTTCACTCGTTTTAACCTTGCTTGACCAAAACGAATATTGGAAAAAGAAAAGGAAAGTTTTCTACCAGATCTGAAATAAAATTAGAAATTTAATTTGGGAGAGGCAAATAATTAGTGGTTGCAACCACCTTTTAACATAAATTCAGAATTTGAACCTAATGCGTGGAATACTTATTCTGTATAATACCCTTGTCAGTTTTGAAGCACTCTTGACAAAGGGAAATAGGGGCTTAGGGCCTAGAAAATAAAAGCACAGTGTAGCATGCATATCGTGGCTGCTTCAAGGAATCACTCATTAAAAGTAGTGGATTTTTCATTAATCAACTGTTGTCTTTCTTCATTTTATTTTGTATTTGTTTTAACTAATTCATTTGCATCTCATCGCTGTCCTTTCTATTGCATGGTTAACAGTTAAATGTTGATCAAGCAACTAAAGAATATCTGGAGCGGTATGTTGAAAAGAAAACTGAAAACTCGAAGATTTTCAAAGAGACTCAAGCTGCAGGGGCTGACAAGGAGGATAGAACAGGCATTGATAGTGAGAAGGGCGAACCTCCCATATCCTCCATCAATGTCTTAAGCAATGATAGTGACAAAGGGAACAAAGAAAATCATGACCTTGCTAACTTTGGTATTGTGACTGATGAGGACAAGGTAGGTGATCGAGAGGCTCTGGAGAAGCTCACTAGCATGATAGAAGAGAGGTTAAAGACCAAACCTCTGCCTCCTCCTCCACCACCTTCACAAGCACCTGCAGATGGTTCTGTCAATCCAAACTCGGAATTGCCTTCTAAATCGAGAGATGTTAATACTGATGCTGACATAATGAGGAGTCGTGAGTGCTTACAATGATACATCATCAGTTTACTTTTATTAATCTATGTTCTGATGGTAGTTTTTCAAACTTCAACTATTAATTGTTGACGTTTATGATTATGCAGATGCAGCTGATGGTAAAAATGATGATGGGACAACTAGTGGCAATAAAGCTGCAAATGACCAGGACAGGCCTGAAACGAGCTCGCCCGATAGGAGTAGAGGGTATGACAGGAGAAGCAGAGATAGAGACAGAGAACGAGATCTAAAACGGGAAAAAGAACGAGAAATTGAAAGATATGGAAGGGAAACAGAACGAGAGCGAGTTAGGAAAGAGAGGGAGCAGAGAAGGAAGATTGAGGAGGCCGAGCGTGTGTATGAAGAATGCCTCAAAGATTGGGAGTATAGGGAGAGAGAGAAGGAGAAACAGAGGCAGTATGAGAAGGAGAGGGATAAAGAAAGAGAACGCAAACGAAGGAAGGAGATTCTTCATGACGAGGAAGATGAAGATGATGATTCAAGAAAAAGGTGGCACAGAAGTTTTTTAGAGGATAGGCGAAGGAAGAGGCTACGGGAGAAGGAGGATGACATGGCTGAGAGGCTCAAAGAAGAGGAAGAAATTGCTGAGACCAAGAGGAGAGATGAGGAAGAAAAGCTTCAGGAGAAACAGAGAGATCCATCGAAACTCTTGTCTGGAAATGTCTCGAATGGAAGTGATATGAGGGGTCTGACCGAAGGACCTGGTATTGAAAGTACAGAGAAGGCTGTTGAAAAAGATTATGAAGGTGTTTCTGGTAATGAAAACCACACAGGTAAACTTTCTTTATCTGTATTTGTTTCTTGTTTTTTTTTGTTTTAATGTTAGTGTGTTGTTCCCCGACATCTCTTGATGGAAAAAATGTGAAACTTCTCCAATGTTTTTGAGGATGGCATGCTTTGCATGACAGGTGATGGGATTTTACAAAATGGTGCCGGTGATGAATCAAACATGGCATTGATAGCTGAATCAGATACGCGACAGAGTGGTAGCGTTCCTGCAAGAAAGTTGGGCTTTGGTTTAGTTGGCTCTGGAAAACGAGCTGCTGTCCCATCTGTTTTCCATGAAGAGGAGGATGGCGATGCACAAAAGGAGAAAAAAATGAGGCCACTGGTTCCCATTGATTATTCAAATGAGGAGTTGCAGGCTGTCCAACATGCTGTTTCTGGAGCACAGCCACCAAATCTTGTTGCTGCTGCAGAATTTGCAAAGCGAATATCAAATGTTGCACCAAAAGAGGAGAAGCCTGATGCAGAAAGAGGCAGACGCTCTCATGATAGGTCAAGCCAACGGGACAAGGACCGTAATGATGATGACATTAATCGAAGCAGATATGATAACAAAGAAAAGGTTCTTGAATGGGACAGGGACCGAAACCGAGAACATGGGCTAGATAAAGTCAAGACACCAGATAAACGGAAGCTTTTGGATGCGAAGCAATTGATTGATATGATCCCAAAGACCAAGGAGGAGCTATTCTCGTATGAGATAAATTGGGCCATGTATGACAAGGTAAGCAACTCTTTTTACAGTTCTTACTGCTTAGGAATAAATCGTGTCAAATATTTGCTTTCCCTTCTTGTCCCCTCATTTTTTACTACCATGCCTGAAGTTCATGCTTTTTAATGTTCTCATGTTGTTTTGTTCTGCACCTTCACAGCATGAGCTTCATGAGAGAATGAGACCTTGGATATCAAAGAAGATTACAGAGTTTTTGGGAGAGGAAGAAACCACATTGGTTGATTACATCGTGTCGAGTACTCAAGACCATGTGAAGGCATCCCAAATGTTGGAGATGCTTCAGGCTATATTAGATGATGAAGCTGAAATTTTTGTCCTCAAGATGTGGAGGATGCTCATCTTTGAAATTAAGAAAGTGGAAACAGGTCTTTCCCTCCGGTCAAAATCATGATAGAGCATGCAATACCTTTTTACTTGCATAGGCACAAAGCTGATCTTGTTATTAGTCTTAATCTTCGTAGTTTCGAACAGAAAATAGATTGCAGGCCATGTTTGTTTCATGTAAATGGTTTTCTAAAACTATCTTCCAAACTTTCAAATGTTTAGTGAATTTTAGGAAAGCTGGTAAATGGAATATTGTTTACAGTCAACTAGAAAAAAAAAAAAAAAACCCTTTTTGCTACCAAAATATTTTCCTCATCTTAATTAAGGAATACACTTTCCTCTTCTTCACTTGCCTTAAAACATCATGAATCTCTTTCTAACAAAAACAACTTTCTCCATATCCAAATTAAATTACAGGCAACTATTTTCTTCATATATTTCTTCAATTTTTTTTTTCAATAGTTCAACGACCACAGATTTGGATTTACACCCTTTCTATTAGGTTCTATTAATAATTCTGTTAAAAAAAAACACATAAAAATCATATGCACATCAAATAAAGAATCAAAATAATTTTAATAGAGGCCACTTGATGGGCACCTCTTGGATATTTATTTTTCTAATCTCCTAGGTAAAATATTATTAGCTTTGATTTACACCAGAAAACTCATAAAAAAAACACTGAAAAACACGTGCACAACAAAAAAAAAAAGTCAAAACATTGACAAAATAAAACACCATGAATAAATACCCTAAAGAAGATATATAAAAGAAAAAAAAAGATTTTGGTTTGAAAGTTGACAAGTCTTGAACTTTTTAGGCGAGTGTTTTCTATTTATACAATAAAAGACTTAAGCAATGACTTGCACCTGATTTGATTCTTTCTTTTATTGCTGGATTGTGAGGTCTTTTGTGGGATAGCATCGATAAAGTGTCATTTAACGAATTACTTGAAAAATATAATATATTTTTTATTCAGTTTCATAAATTTGAATAATATAACCAACAAGAAGAAAAAATATAATTACTTATCCAATTTTTAGGATTTTTATTCTAGTTATTTATTTCTTAATTTGATTTAATATTTTACTTTTTATTTTTCAATTATCTTGGTCATTACACATGATTTTCTCATATTCTCAATAAATATGATTTAATATATTAATAATAATAAATTCTCAAGAGATGTAAATCAAAATATATAACAATGATTCAAGGGATTATATTAACATTTTTTGCGCACTTGATTCTCACGTGCTTTTTTAAACATAAACGGGGTATAAATATCTAAATAAGTGACAATTGAACTACTGAAATAAAATAAAATAAAAACTTTAGAGAATGTACTATTATCTCAATCTTATACAGCCAATAATTTTGCACAGTCCATTTCTTACTATAAAGTCCAACACTGCGACAACACGCTCGCAACCTTAAAAAGTTCACCCATGTTTTAAAAAGGGCGGGGAAGGAAGGTGATGTAATCATTAAAGTATCACATTATTGAAGTAATCATTCCCTTCTTCTTCGGTGACCACCATCCTTCCGTTGTCAGAAGACTAGGGTCTTCCCATGATTTCTCCATGATCGAGAAGGTGAAGAGGCAGGGCCATTTTCTGGTGCCGGGGAGATGGGGTGGATGGTTAAGATTGGAAGTTGCGACACAGGCGAGGAGGAATAGGATAGAGCTTATCTCATCAATCTAATGGCTCAAGACCACTAGAAATCCAATCCTACGGCTCCAAATAATAGACCAGAGACCGGAATAAATTTAAGGAGAAAGGGATGGGGTATCACCGGAAAACCAACCGGGTTGTTCCTCTAGTACTTATCATGATAAAACACATCACATGGCCAGTTATTGACTGTTATCTGATATAAAAAAGCTCTAATACCCTGTAATTATTTACCACTTGGTATTTAATATATTTAAACTGAGAAACATGAATTAATTGAGAAAATCATAATAAAAGTCAATTAATCTGGACGATTTAGAATTTTTTTTAAAAAAAATATAAGACTAAAAACACCATGTGGGTGATAATCATGTGAAATGCCTCATCAAACCGTCAGATAAAAGAAAAAGGAGGAAAAAGTTGAGGAAACCTCATCCCAAAGTTCCCAGAACCCTAATTGATAGCCCCATCATTTACTGCAGCACATCCTTCATGCTATGATTCACATCATAAACAATCAGGTCTCTGATTTTAAGGAGATATTATGCTCACAAAAAGTAAAAGGGAAACCAGAAACAAGGACGCGTCTTTAATAAGCAGATTCTCTCTGCGATGCAACGTATAGCAGTGATTATTATTATTATTATTATTGCCATCCGAATCAAGGTTTACTTTTTGGATGATTGATAGTTGTGGTTGTGGGTTTTTTTAAGAATTTTTATTTAAAAATATATTAAAATAATGTGTTTTTTTATTTTTTAAATTTAATTTTAATATTAATATATTAAAATAATATGAAAATATAAAAAAACAAAAAAATCTTAATTTTAGCTTTTTAAAATAATTTTTGTTCAAAAATATATTAAAATAATGTGTTTTTTTTTATTTTTTAAATTTAATTTTAATATTAATATATTAAAATAATATGAAAATATAAAAAAACAAAAAAATCTTAATTTTAGCTTTTTAAAATAATTTTTGTTCAAAAATATATTAAAATAATATTTTTAAAATTTATTCTTAACATCAACCTATCAAACATATTTTATTTATTTATTAGAATTTTAGGATCACCAGTAAAATCTTCCTGCACCAAGAGTAATGAAGGTTGCAGCCTTCTACATTAAAAATTTAAGTCTTGAAAATATATTTAATATCATAAAGAATATTATTAAAATACTTTAAATATATTATATTAAAATAGGAGATATAATCTTACAATTATTTGATAAGTAAATTTAATCTTAATTTATGTTCAAGTTGGTTTTAAAATATATATCACCATTTAATAAAATAAATTACCACGCATCAATCAATTATGCACCCATAAAAAAAAAAAAAAGGATTAGAATATGGGAAAATAAATAAAGGAGCATGTGGCTTCCCTTCCATTCCTTTTAAGTAGTAAACTTTGGGCATACCTCTTCATTAGGTTTTTGAGGGTGTCTCTCTCTCTCTCTCTCTCTCTCTCTATCATCTGTCTCTCAGGGTGCTCCTCCTCCTCTTTCCTTTTTCTACGTACCTGAGTTTTTTTTTTTTGTGAGGAGGAGAGGGTTTTAGGTGCTTCAGCAAGAGAAACTCTCAGAGAGTCTGTATGGCTGAAGAGAGTTTTGTTGGAGATTTGCCAGTGAAGAGGCCAAGAGAAGATGAAGAGAACGGGGCCTTTGCTGCCACTGAAGCCATGGAGACAGAGACCAACAGTAGCGATTATATTTCCTCTGTTATTCCTGGCTGGTTCTCTGAGATTAGCCCAATGTGGCCTGGTATTTCTCTTCTCTAACCCCCCTTCATTTTTCGCCTCCTTTTCTTTAGATTACAACCAAGAACACTATGCATCTTGAAAAGTTAAAGACCTCCTCTGTTTCTTTGGAATACAAGATGATACACTCATGTTGTTCTGCGTAGCTGTTAATCTATAAGAATCATGGGTGTTCTTTTGTTACGTCTTATTGCAAATTATGTTTTATCTGAGGACTTCAATTTCGGGCTGTTAAGTCAGTTTGGTTTGTGTGAGATTTTTTTTTTGCTTTAGGTTTAACTGGTAATCCTGGAGGTCTTTTTTTTCCGAGTATTTACAATTCGTTTGGCTGTTCTTGTTCATGGCTTCACTCCAGGGGCACCTTTTCTTTTTCTGTTCGTCATAATTATTTTTAATTTATATGATTATTCCCTGTAATGGGAACTTCTTTTTTGATGTTTATGCCATCTAATGTTCTATTACACCCTTAACCACTGACTTAATTAAAATCCCTTTCATTTTTACTAGTCTAGGTGCTTGTACCTGATTGGTGGGAATTGGCGTGTATCTGCTCTGTCCTCTTGCATGTATCTGATTTTCATTCATGTTACTCTGAATGATTCTTAAAAATATGGTATTTTTTCAAGTTTTGGGAGTTTTGAATTTTGATACAAATAGGATTACTGAGAAAAGAACAAGCTTTGCATTTATTTACAAAATGATTTCTTGTGCTGTTTTCCTTGAAATGTCCTTGTGCCACTCGACTGAGGCTATTTCTGCAATATTGAGCAAGGATACCTTGCAGTATTTAGAATGTCAGCTAATTTGTCGCACCATTCTCTGTTCTGCACTTTAATGTTGTTATATTTGGTGTTTTTCTATGTAATGTTATGTACATCTGAAGCCTCATTATCTTTGCCAACTTCATCGTAACTTTTCTTGTTCATGGCCCTAGTCTTTCTCAATCCCACGTTTTTGGATTTTATTTCTTCTTACGAGATTCACTTTTGAAACCTGTAGGAGAAGCACATTCCTTGAAAGTAGAGAAGATCTTATTTCAAGGGAAGTCTGACTATCAGAATGTCATGGTCTTTCAGGTAATTAATACCCTGGAGATGTGCTAATCTTTTTGTTTTTTATATGTCCAAACTTTTCTTATAACATATATTGATGCTGAATTATGCATCATGATGCTCTTTTGCAGTCATCAACGTATGGAAAGGTTCTAGTTTTAGATGGGGTGATTCAGCTAACAGAGAGGGATGAATGTGCATATCAAGAAATGATCACTCACCTTCCTCTTTGCTCAATTGTAAACCCAAAGAAGGTATAGAATCAAAGAATCGAATGGAAATGCATTTGCATACTTGAGTGCCATTTGAACGTTGTTACATGTATTACGACACATTTTAGTTAGTATTTCATTCCTGGTTAAAATCTTACACCTTTGATGTGCAGTTGATGCATTGTGCATAGGATATGTCAGTAGGGAATGGGCCATTCAAATACTCATATTTAGTTTAATGGGATGGGTGGCATCAGAAATGGAATACATGGTTTGTTTCTTTTTTTTTGCCATTTTTACCTAGAGCCTATATCAACAATTTGGTGTGGTGGAAATTTTTAGAAAGCAGGAAGCATGTTAATTGAGCATTTCAGAACTACAGCCAGAGGATATGGGATCTAAAACTAATAGATGAAAGAGAAAATCAAAAGAATTTTGACTTGCGAGAAGTGCCAATCTATAGAAGTTAGAATAAAAAATTCATTTCAATGCTGTTGAATATGGGGTGGAAGATGCTGAGCTGATTGATCTAGTTTTATGTTCACAGGACTTCTTTTCGGTGTTTTTCCTTGGTAATATTATTTAACATAATTGCATGGTGCTAAATTTAGTTTCTCTTTTTTCTTTCTAATTCTTACTCCATTTTTTTCTTCATCAGGTTTTGGTTATTGGTGGAGGAGATGGTGGGGTCCTACGGGAAGTGGCTCGGCACTCTTCTGTTGAGCAGATTGACATATGTGAAATAGATAAGATGGTTGTTGATGTGAGTAGGACACCTAAAGCCTCTTTCATACTTAGGCTATTTTTCCAGATTTTTAATGGTTACTTTGGCATGGAGTTTGATCTCATTAAAGAAGTGGATATGACATTTTCTGATTGAGTTTTCCGTTTCGATTTCAATTTTATAACATTTAGGACCCAAATTTTCAAGTATCCTTGAAACAGTCTCTGTACTATAACTTATTCCCTTTTTGTCTTCCAGGTTTCTAAAAAATTCTTCCCTGACGTAGCAATCGGGTATGAGGATCCCCGAGTGACTCTCCGTGTCGGTGATGGTACGAACTGCTGCTTTCTTGTTCCCCTTTTGTCTTATCTTGTGAATTTATTTATTGGTCGAATTTCTTTGAACTTGCAGGAGTTGCATTCTTAAAGGCTGTTCCTGAAGGTACTTATGATGCAATCATAGTAGATTCTTCCGACCCAATAGGTAACAGCACTACTGCAAGCTCTGCAAATTTGTACTTGTTAAGAGGGAACTTGACAATTGTCTGTTTTAATTTAGTAGCTCTGAATTCCTTTTAACTTTCAAACGATTATGTTTCCATCACTCAGGTCCTGCTCAAGAGCTTTTTGAGAAGCCCTTTTTTGAGTCAGTAGCAAAGGCTCTCCGTCCAGGAGGAGTTGTGAGCACACAGGCAGAAAGTATATGGCTTCACATGAACATCATTGAGGATATTGTGGCAAACTGCCGTCAGATCTTCAAAGGCTCTGTCAACTATGCTTGGACTACTGTTCCTACTTACCCAAGGCCTGTACTTATCCCCTGCCCTCTCACTTATAGCATTGTTGATGTGCACATATAACAGCGACCTCACTCTTAGAATTGAAGGCCCTTATCATTTATCTAAACATATCTTCCCAGCCCGATCCTTACTATCAGAATCAGACGTCTTTTATTTATTTGTTGCCCTTGACGTAATGCTATTTGGTGGTAAGTGGATATGATGTATTCTTTGTTTCTAATTTTTTTTGGATTTATTTTGTTTCAGCGGGATGATTGGTTTCATGCTTTGCTCTACCGAGGGACCCCCTGTTGATTTCAAGCATCCAGTTAATCCTATAGATGTCGATGATAGTCAAAGAAAATCAAAACCTTTGAAATTCTACAACTCAGAGGTGAGGGGCGTTATAGCAAATTACCTTTCTTAAATGAGCCCATGTTTCTTCCAATTCGTTTCACTGAATACTATAGTTCTGTTCTTACAATTACTCCTGTTCCCAATTTCAGTTGCATACAGCGGCTTTCTGTTTGCCTTCTTTTGCAAAGAAAGTGATTGATTCAGGGGCTGAATGATAGAATGTTGAAGATCAGTGAAGGAGCAGGCTAAAGATGTTGTCAAGGGTTTGGTCTTCATCCTCCCCGAAAGGACTATTCGGCAATGAGCTGTGGAAGAAGTTGAAGTTTAAATTTATGTTCTCAGCAATGGTTTAGTTGAGAGAACTTGATTACTTTGTTTTTTATGGATTTCAAGGGTCAGACCCACCTTAAAATTATTATCGAGATATGAAAATTTTCAAAAGCAATCAGGTAGACCTTTTAGTTGATAGATATGTGGTTTTTCTGCTTGCCTCGTAAAACCTACAATTATAACTTTTCCTATGACTTTGATACTATACATACTTTGAGGTTCTCGACTTTTTGTAGAAATCAGATCTGCCTGTAAGAGAAATGTTTTTACATGCACAAGGCCCGCAAATTAAACACCGTGCGCTGGTGTATGGATAGATTTTAGGAAAAGGTATGCGGCAAAACTCCCTTGCATGTTCTCAGTACGGACCAGGACTTCTAATTTTCGGCAATTTTGGTTCCAAATGCCCTGAGAACCATGTAGGGGCATGTGTCAAGCTGTGCTGCTGAGTTAGAAATTCTCGTAGCAATCGTGGCGCACATTAGGTTTGAATGCTCAGTTCCATGCTCACTGCTCAGCCATGCGATGCAACAGGAGCAAAAAATACACACAAAAAAAGGGAAAGGTGGACCTAAGCCTCAGTTCAATGCTCATTACCGAGGTATTTTTGGGCTATGCTTGTTCAATGCGATTAGATCGAACAGTGCTGCTAGGCCTCTAAGGTTGTCCAAATATGCCTCTAGTTTCCGTCCATTGGCGGCTTTCTTTCCCTAGGTACGCAAATTTCAGCAACAGGTATTTTATCAAGCCTTGACGAGGGTCGAGGTTGCGTTCGTCCAGCAGAAAAACTACCTGACACTTGCGAGTTGCGACAATCAAAAAGCTTTTGGTTCAGATTCTGCATGTCTCCCTACACATTTGTGGTGGGTGGCTAGTGGCTACCGCAAGAATGATTCCTCTCCAACCTTTCTAGGGCCCTGCCTTGCCTTCCTATTTCCTAATGCAAATTTTACAACTTGGTCCCCATCTATAATTTCTATTGATTTAGGAAAAGAACAATCCCACCATGCTATAAGTAAAATGAAACAAAAATACAATAACAAATTTAAAATTGATACAACGAAATAACTGAGAGATCAAGTGAGTGAGCTATAAATCTAGTTCTAATTTGCTAGCTCAACATGATTGAGTTGGAATTCCACGGAAAAAAATATTTTATTTGAATAAATATTTTTTTGTTAGGATGGTAAAGAAAAAATGGTATTTTAACTAAAAACAATTTATATACAGTTCGGCCTTACAACTCCTGTTGAGTTGAAAAGTCAAAACTAATATAAAAGATTTATAATGCTAGATTTAGCTGAATTACAATACAGAAAATAGAAATCGTGTCTGGAAAGAGCTTCACTGGAGATGGTTGTGTTAAGCAAAGCCTAATTTCTCGCTAAATACTGGCTGGGGAACAACTAGTAGATCGGTGCCGCCTCGGACTTCTTCCCCTCCAACATAATAGATGCTGCAAGCATTTCTTTTCAAGCAGTCTCGAGATAACATAATCCATAGGTCTCTTCTTCTGTCAACGCATTTTGGCCCAAGTGAACTCCTGCGATCAAGCTCGAACTTGCTTCCTAATCCCATACCAATTCAGCATCTGTTAAAAATTAAATATACAAGTTTCCTCTTGAAATGGAAATGACCAAATAAAGTTCATTTTATGAGAATCTTTATTCAATTGTGCTGCCTACGTTACTCCTTTTTTTTTTTCATATTTAAAGAAATTCTATTCAAGTGGTTTTCATTATTGTTTTAGTTTTGCTTAAAGAACCTTTTATGATAATTTTTTAATGTTTAATTTTCCTTGTAAAATAATTTATAATTACCGCACACTCTTCTTATATAACTATTACTAGATAGGTGGTCTGCGGTGCATCGTGAGCCGGATAATTTGTTTCCTAGTATAAAGAATGATAGCTCCTTCAACATCTGGAACTTGCAAGATAAGATTAGAATAGCCTCATAGAAAGAAAAGTAAAAGTAATTACTAAACTTAAGTCCCGATAATTTAGGTAGTGTCTGATATTGTGGTAGTAGTTGCTTATCAAAGCATTTTTTTTGGAATGCATAAAAATAATTTTTTATATATATTTTAAAATTCATTTCGATACCAACAAATCAAAACAAACATCAAAGAAATTGATTTGAAGGGGAAAAAATCATTCTTTTTAAAAAAGTGTGGTTATGTCGTAATAACAAGTGGTACATTAATGTCAAATGATGAAATTGAAAAAAAAACATCAATAAAAAAAAACATCAAAGAAAAAACTCGGGTCAACCCAGATTCACTTGGCTAACCCCTGATTCACGTCATGAGATTGTGATAAAAAATTAAATTGTTTGAAAAAAAACCTAGAAAAAGGAATGAAGTTATATCAATTTAAAAATAAGATCGAAAAAAACCCG
>Ga0307507_10006228_pt1 | contig 18557 bp, 14 predicted proteins | sample 7_EM_MG_FD_207223 | JGI IMG/M metagenome (GOLD analysis project Ga0307507, IMG submission 207223) | Populus trichocarpa ectomycorrhiza microbial communities from riparian zone in the Pacific Northwest, United States - 7_EM | ecosystem: Host-associated > Plants > Roots > Unclassified | place... | reverse complement strand
TTCAGATTGCACACGTCCGTGCAACCCGCAGAGCCACAGACGCGTGTTAAATCGGGAAGGAACGCGTTCTTTCTGCCGGACTTTCAGTTCAGATTCAATCTGACGCTTTCGCAACCGAACGTTCCCTTAGACAGTTTCTTCTAGCGTGGGCGGGTTCTAGGAGAGGCAGTATAGGCATCGAGTTGACGGCAGATAAGCATCGCGCGTACCGGACAATCAGGCAACGGCGAGAGATCCTACAGGCTACGGTGCTTGAGGATGTATGTGGTTCAGCGACCTCTCTCGTCTTCGAGGAGGCGAAACGAGAGCTCGCGTCGCTTATGAAACGGCAGCCGTTGTTCGGGCGTATAGACCATGCGCTGGACCTCGAGGCTATCAATTTTCGCAAGGCGGCTGAGGTTATCCGGACCTATGCGCTAAATTGGTACGACCTGCTTTTTCAGTTGCTCACCAACGTACGGAGTCACCGACCTAGTACCGGCGGGCCGAGCAGCCGAATGGAGCGACGAATTCAACATGGTATATGTACGATAACGAGTATGGTGTGCCATTCGCAGGCGCAGCATAATTCGAACCTTCTTACGGCTCTCTTAACGAAGTACTTGATGGGCTCTGGTACCAAGAGGCGGGGTGATTGAGGTCCTAGGCGGGCTTGGGATCACGTACAGCTACAGTCAGGGCAAGCGGATGTTGGAGGCGCTAGCGGAACAGGCCCAAAAGTGAGCACTCCCTTTCCTGCCTCCTGCAATTGCAGCCGTCTGCGCTAGTTGGGATGTAACTTAGTCCTAGCTGATACTAGCCACGAGGCTATCAGGCAACTGAAGCCAACTGCAGCCAACTGTATCTCCAATCAGCTGCCTCCGAGTGCCGCCCTTTTACTGACGAATATTGCCAAGTCAGGGAGCTTAAGGCGCTAGCGCAGGATCCTCAGACGGTCGTTGTGTACGACAATATCAATTTCAAGGAAACTAAGCGTGATCAAGTTGTTGGTCACAAGTCAACCATGATTGCAATGACTACGGCCGTAATTGTGAAATGTCCTGAGCTGCCCGCAGAGGGTTTGACTCAAGATATGCACAACCCTACCATCCCGTTGTCCCTCGGTGACATACTCTTTTCACCAGGTGTCAGTGGCAACGATGGCGGTTTGGGGGCGAGTATTACGAGAGACCTGATCGCGGAAGCGGTCAAGGCATTACATCCTCGGGCCGTTCGGCGTGTTTTCAGTCCAGTTGAAGGCGGGCCTCCTACGATTCCGACTATCGACCGAATTGAGCTCAACAGCACGCCTTTCTGGCAGCTAGGTGCTATTTACGAGAACGAGGGCACGATCGATGGTACGTACGCCGTGCACGAAAGCATATTCCTCAGCCAATTCGCGCTCAACGCTCCCGACGTACCGCGTGATCCTACGGATGACTTCAGCAAGCGACTATGGCTCGTTCATGGCGATAAGTTGACCGCCCATCACATCCGTGCTGTCAAAGCGCAGCAGCTGGCATCAGAGTGTGCATTCGACCGGTGAGATTGGATGCTTGGGCTGTCAGCGTGGTTTCATACTATGATGAACCTACTCTTCACGGTTGTGCGAACGCATTGGGCACCGTCTGCGCCTGGGCAGAGTACACGCCGTTGTATTCAGAGGGATCTTGGCGTGTGGGACCGAAACTACTCTGGTAGAAAGAGCGTGAAGTATCATCAGATTGAGCCTCTGATTACGCAAGGTTTCAACGCTCGTGTAGCCATGCTGTTCTACGCGGCGCTACGTCGTAAGAGCTGTATCGATACTATTAGCAACGCTGAAGGCGAGAAGCAGCTGGACCTAGTAATCGAACGGCTGACGCCTGACGAGTTCAATACCCTTGTCGAGGACGTGCGACTGGCGGCATTTACATCAGCGGCGTGGAACGGCACCGGGCACAGCGACCTTGAGTTTCGATCTATATGTCGAATGCTGCAAGAAATCCAGTTGGCGAGCACCATCTCCCTAGCCACGTTGTCCAACGTTGCCGAGCACCCAAACCACGCGACGTCAGGCGGGAGTATCATCCGAAGTTGACCCAGCATCGAAAACTCCGGCCTAAAGTCCTTCCACTACTTGATAAGATGAGCCTCGTCGATAGCCACAAGACCGATGCGATCCTGGAGCATACCGTCCTTCAACATCTAGCGAAATTTCTTCTTCGACGCCTACTCCGGGCCAAGCAAGACGTGGGTGAACTCACCAGCCAAGATACGAGCCCGTAAACCACGCTGTGTGTGAAGGGTCTCGTGGTTGATAAGGCACCAGTTGGTACCGGGAAGCCTCCGAATGCTCTCGAGCTGCTCGTTGCCCAGCGTGTTGAGCAGGATGATCTGTATGGTCATTTTGCCAATTAAGACTGTGTACGCATGGAAGATGATACTCTTCCCAAAGCCGGTCCGCGCAACAAGGAGGGTATCACCCTTGTAGAAAATCAACCGACGGAGCGTCCTGACCTGCTCGGTATGAGGTTCTGGTACCTCGCTTTCAGGATTTGCGCAATACAGCAACCGTTTGAGACAGGCGCGTATCACAGCCTCTTGACCGCCGACATTCTCTGGGCGCAACGCCTCCTTGATAACGGACGGAAAGCGCTCCGGATCCACACTCGGGATCTCGTCGATCAGAGCCCGTAACGCTTCCGAACACTCTTCATACGATTGCGGCTGGACCGCGTAAGCCACGACTGCGCTCTCATTGCATTTACTGACTCGTCGAGTCCGCGAAGGTCTCCTCTTATCTACGCGAGGAGGCCCCATAATAGCCTTCCGATTGGCGATACAGCTTGCTGCAGTTGGATACAGTTGCCTGGCGGCCTGATGGCCAGCCCGTCACCACCTGTTGGTTGCAAGTAGCCACTGCTGAGTGGGCCTCGCAGCGGGTCTCTCACTAAGCCCAGCGCGTTCGCTCAGCCGGGCCGACTGTCGGACTTGAAGATTCACGATGCAGTTGGCTGTAGTTGGCTACAGTTGCCTGCCTTGGCCTGGCTGCCTTGTGGCCAGCAGACCTAGCACCCTGATTGGCGATACAGTTGGCTGCAGTTGGATACAGTTGCCTGGCAGCCTTGAGGTCAGGAGCTTGCTGTAACACCGACCCAGCTAAACGCTCGAAGAAGCTCGATCCGCGAGCAGCCAGCCACAGCGGCCTCCCTCCCTAACACGCCTACAGTTCCCCTAACAGCGAAATCTATTCCCCAAAAAGTGGCATCAGCCTTCAATGCATATGAATGCAGCCGTGTTCGCGCCAACGATCGCGCAGGAAAGCGCGGCCCTGCGTTAGACTGGGCAACGGCCAGCAGTTTACACCCTCCTGTCAATTCCGGTTGTTAGCGCAGCCACGTCTGCACGGCCGTTTTGTAGGGGAAGTTTTGGTATTTTTGCTGTTTAAGGGAAAGTAAGGCCGTGCAGAAGTGGCTGCGCTAACCACCGGAATTGACAGGAGGGTGTAGATCTCCACACCGAAGCGATACATCAATGGAACAACAGTATGAGGTGATTGTTGAGAGCCTATAGAACTAGCCCAGCATGTATTGGATGCACAATGGCGACGATGGCGGAGTAATAGCGATGCTCCGGTCGCCCAGGTCACCAGACCTAGCTCGATAGCCAGTTGGTTCCTCTAGGTGTAGACGACGTGTTATAGGCGGAGAAAACGGATAGACTAGTCGGTATAAGTCTATATATGCAGCGGGGGGTCGGAACTAGGAGTAAGAAGGGTGTGTGTATACTGTAGCGACGCGGTGGCCGTTGAGTGAATTGTCGCGGAGCCTTCAATACCACGATATGCGAGACAGAAAGCTACTTTGGTCTAAGTATCTGACCGTGGCCGCTGAGAGCTGCATCCGTCAAGTGCGAAAAGCCGGCGGCACATGAGAAAGCCATCGTATCACGCCACCGCTGCTAATGCTTCAAGTGATCCTCGCGTGTTAGAAAAAAAACTCGACCGCTAAGTGATAAAAGCTCACGGAGTATTCCTACAATAAGGTGCGGAATTTAGCTTATTGTTAGGTCAAAATGCCAGGCCCAGGCGGTCGGATGAGTTCTGAGATCCCATTCACAACCGCAAATATAGAAACAACGAAGGCCAGGCTTGACTGCTTCTCGGTTAATCTTGATGGGCATCTCTTCAAGCGCAGTCGTGTCAATCTCTCGAAGCAAAATTCTCAAGATACGGTGCATCTCCTACCGCGACACCTATGTATTGGAGTCAAGAGGAGGTGATACAATCCGATTCAGTGGCTGAGAGAATCATCTTCGCATCATTTATCAGAGAGAGCTAAGCATAGAGCTGTTCTTCCAATATCAAATCATTCTCCGGTGAACATGCAGCAACGCTGGCAGCGTAAATTGATAGCTGAAACCGCGATGCTGTACTCTGCAGCTCCGTAGCTCCCATGACCCGTGAAGCTGAGGTGGTGCGATATTTTCTGAAGGCAGCTGGATGCGCATTCATGTTCCCGCCCCGGATGGAATTTCGATGAAGAACCACATGGGACCACACTTGCAGGTAGCACTCGATGGCGCGCCAATGCTGAGCCAGACCCCCCTAGCGCCTCAGCCCGCCTGACAAAGCTGAGTGGTGGCGACCTGAGGGTTAGCCTTCGACCTGATGGTTAGCCTTACAGTGCCTGACACAGTTTCAATCAACAAACGAAACCGAAGCAATGGCTTTTGGGCTTTCCAATGGCTAAGCCGAGACCAATACAGTCCGAGACAGGCATTAGTCGGCCTCCCCAGGTGATTTCCCGGTGTGTTAGCCCCCAATGATAAGGCTTAGGTGGTGACCAGTTGGATGCTCCTCTCCGGTGTATAAAATCTGGTGAAGTGAATGCACGAAAGCACTGGATACGTCTGTCTTCAATCGCACAATCAGTCCTATAACTGTTTCAATTCTCAATCTACTGTTTCTCCTCAAGCTCCAGAGGGATCTTCCTACGTCACCTCCCAAACAAATAGCATAGCAAAAAATGCCCCAAACCATCCGCCATTTCTGGGGACCCCTCGAAGGTCGTGTAAAGCTTAACTACAACTGGCCAATCATCAACCAGAACTCAGTAGTCATCATCACTGCATCCGAATACGCAGTTACCAACCCCTTCACCAACGAGTTTCGCTTCATCGGCGACGCCTCCATCTCGGTCGAAAACATCGCTCCCCATGGCCCACCCAATGACACCAACCATGGCGTCGGCTTTGTTGTGAACGTCCAATCTGGAGCGCCCCTCCACGTCGTCACTGACATCATTGTGCTCGACAATCCGCCTGTCGAAGTGGACTTTTTCGACCCACCTAGCGCGGAGCTGGCGACGGAGAAATCGGCGACCGTGAAAGCGGCAAAGTAGGGAGTGATAACGGAGGAGATGGCTGAGAAGATGGGAATGGGGGATGTAAGAGGAAAGGAGGTAGTCAGGGATGAAGCTCTCAAAATTGTCTTGTAGCGGAGCGGAACCCTGATTACGGGGGAGCGAGCAAATTTCACGTGCGGAGAGGCTTAGCAACTTAAGATGGAAGCACATGGGCTGAATGTTCAAATATACATACCATTCACATTCACTTGAAATACAATCAGTCACTTACCCGCCAGGGCATTCCACTACTTTACCCTTGCTCTAGTCACTGTAACTCGCTTCATTCTAAAGTTAGTATTACAGAGATGTTCCAAAGGCAACACCAGGTGGAACTCCGGATCTTCATTTCCGAGCATAGACGGAAGGACGGCCAGCCGACGGAAGGCCCTGATGATCCCCTTGAACCAAGGGGACAATAGCAGCATACCAATACCGGTCGTGTTCATGTTCGTTCCCGGGATGCCCGTCATCGTGAAGCAAAACATCCACCAAGGCCTGAAGGTTGTGAACGGGGCTAGCTACACAGCTCTGGACATCATCGTCGACAAGGCGCACCCGGTACATCGCGTCTCTGCCGACACCATCCTCCACTTCGGGCCGCCAGCGGCGATCCTGCTTACAGGGGAATCGACGAAGGACTTGCACTTGGTCGGCATGCCGCCCGGTACCATCCTCCTGACGCCGACGAGTACGAAAATCGAATGCCAGAGAAAGCGGCCATGGCGGCAAACTGGCGTCAGCCGCAGGGGATTGCCATGTACGGCAGCGTTTGCATGTACGGATTATAAGGTGCAAGGCCGGACGTTGGAGCAGGTAGCGTTGGAATTGCGAGGGACGAGGACGACGAATTTCGACGGGCAGGCGGTAGCCAGCCAGTGCGACCCGTACAGCCTTTACGTGCAGCTGTCACGGAGCTAGTCGCTAGAGGGCATAATGTTACTGTCAAAGGCACGAGAGAGGGACATCGTAGGCAACACGGTACCAGAGAATATGGCAGTGGCAGAGAAGCGGTTAGAGGAGCCTAGCAAAGCGACGATTCGGGAAGCGGAATCATGGGATTGGTCTTCAGAGCCAACGGCCCCAGTGGCGCGGATGAGCGATGCACAGGTTGCAGACGCAGGTGCGCCAGAGCCAAGGACCCCAGTGGCGCGGATGAGGAAGCGCAGGTTGAGGAAAGATGAGGTTCTTCAGCTTGGATCGGTTTAAGGCAAGCTCGCACGAGCCGCGACTTGCTGCTGTACAGTAATCAGAGAGTTGGTCATGGTCGCAGTTTCGGCGCAATGGTCGTACAGAGAGGCAATAGAGATAGAGGCTGGCCTTCGGTGTCCCCTTGGTGCGCTTCTCATGTCTTGCGATGGCCGTTCTCGCCATCTCGTGCCCGCCCGCCGTCGTCGTGGTGCTCACCGTCCTTGTGCCCCGCCTTGTGAATATGCCCTGCGGGAACCGTTGCCACCATTGTCGCGTCCGCCGTCATTGTGCGCGCCGTCGTTAGCCTTGTCATGCCTCGCGGTGGCCGTTTCCGCCGTCGTATCGAGGGTCCGAGCAGGTCGAGGTGAGGTCTGAACTTATCGAATGGCTGTCAGCGGTACCATCTGATTACGTTGGCATTGGGACTGGTGTTTTCTCGCCACCTCGCAAAGCATGAGGTTCGACCAGCGTCTCGTTTCTGCACGTAGGGAGAAACAAGCACTACATCCGCCAGGAGAGGAAAGACAACGCGCAGCCACAGGCTTAACAGCTTATCTCAGTAAGCGACTCAGACGGCAAGGGCAAACTAAAGGCGCACTCACTAATACTAAAGCATTACTAGTCTCCATCCTAAAAAACGCCACTTTCTTTTAACCAATCAGCTATCTACCGACCTTAAGTTTGCCCTGCCGTCTAAGGGCCTTTAGTGCGGAACTCTATGGCGCTTAACTTCAATTTTCGTAATTTTGTATAAGAGACACTTCCTCCTGTATATTTAACTCCCTAATAACACCTTTTTAACCTAATAAGCTGACGAGTTAAATCAGACCAGTCTCCTCTACAATTAATTACTTTTTTATGATAGGAACACTACTTCCTTACGAGTTACGCGCTTCTAGTATTTTGGTAGACACCAACGCGTTCTTATCTCTACTCTCCAATATTGACTCCATTTCCCCCTTAATACCGTCCTCTATATCTCTATCGCCTTAAAGGCAAGCAACTATACCCCTTACTAGTCACTAAAGGCGAATTAGGAAATAGTGGAGCCCTCTTTCCTAGCGCTAAAAGCTGCGGGTGATATAAATACTATAGCAGCAGAACAACTTTAATATTAAGCAATTCCTTAAGGTATGGGTTATAGAGGGTGTTAATAGTAGATTAGGTGGCATCTATATTGGTTAGCGGCTCTTATTATTATATTCTGCTTTAGAATAAGTAGAGGTTTATATAGCCCTTTAATTAACTAGTTACGTATTAGTAGGGGACATTTCCTTAATAAAACTTATCTAAGAACTTAATGCACTGCTTAGGCAGCTATATTTTAATAAGTTTAACCACTCTACCTCTATAGAGAAGGTTGACTTCTCTTAAGTGTTAGAAAAAATTAACTTAACTGCTCCTATATAAACTACTCTGCTTAAAAAGCTTATAAGCAATTAACGCCAAGGCTAAAGCAGTTATAAAGGGTTAGGCAATTCTAAGATAGTCTAGCAGTAGTTATATTTAATTACTTCCATTATCTGTAGGAGTTGTACGTGGTCTACTGCCAATTTCTTTATAAAAATGTTAGGAATATACCTACTTGGGAGCGGTGTTAAGTGTTAAGTTATTGAGGTATTAGCTAGGCTAGGTCTCTATAATGGTTACAAATATATTAATTAACACCTTATAGATATTGCTAATAATATAAAGGAAGGTTTAACCCTCTAGTCTATATTTTATATAGCTAACTAATAAAAAGAATAAGCTACTAAGCCTTGCAGTTAATCCTTAAGCGCTACTAGTCTACGATAACTTTAATTTTAAGGACGACGTTAAAGATTAAGTGCTTGGGTCTTCCGGAATAAGAATATATAATATAACTACTGCGCTTCTTGTCCTTTACCCTAAGATTCTAACTACTGGCCTTAAGTAGTTGATGTTTAACCTGTTATAACCGCTTCTTTTTAATAATATTATCTTATCTCTAGGTCTTTGACGGGACTATATCTTATAGTAGTTATTAATATACTTTATTGCGACTGCTATCCGCAGGCTTTATTTATAGGCAGTTAAATAAGTTTTTAGTAGTAAGCTAGGTCTTTTTCCTATAGTATTAAAGCTTAACCTGCTATCTCCTTAAAAGACTGCTCTGCAACAGCTAGGTGCGATCTTTTATAATAAGGGTATAATTAAAGGTATATATGGTGTCTATTAGGATATCTAGATCTACAAACTTGGCCTTAAAGAGGATAATAAGTTGGGCCATTTTACCTAGCGCCTTTGGCTCGCCTAGGGCGATTAGAAAACCGTTTAATATTGTATAATTACAGCACCTATCGTACTAACCGCGTGCCTACGCGTTTGGTACGCCAGGTACGCGTTTACGCGTTCGGTGCACTAACTATTACTCTTTTCGAAAGTGCTGCGAAAATCAAATTAAGCGAGCCTCGCCCATACAGCATCGAATTTGGGTGATCTTACCATATAAATCGAATGCCTACCACGCATACCACGCTTACCGCTCTTTAATTACTTGTGAGGCTTAAGTATTATATTACATTGCTTATATATATCGATTTTCTGGTGTTATAAGCGCGATGGCAAAGCACGATAGCCTTTAAAAATGAGCTGCTAGTTAACCTACGCAGCCTCCTTAATTAACTAAGCGGAATACTGTTGTTCCTTTGCATATGGGCCTTTGTGCCGTTCTAGCTCGCTGCTCACCCCTACCGCTTAGTTCCGGTGGGGAGGAGGAGGAGGAGGAGGAGGAGGAGGAGGGGGGGGGGGGGGGGAGGCCCAAGAGTTGGATGTAGATTTGGATCAGGACGAAGACGACGAAGACGACGAAGACAACAGAGACGACGACGATACAGGCCTAGTTGGTCCAAATATTTAGCAGCCAGCTCAAGAGCCACTAGATGAGGAAGTAGGTTTTAGAATAGTAAGTGGGTATATTGTTTAATCAAGTTAAGAAGCTACCGAAGCTCTTAAAGCTGTTAAAATTACATAAGCTGCTAGAGCTACTAAGGCCTCTAAGCCAACTCGGCGTACTTAAAAGCCTACTAGGCGTTCAAGCCAGAAGAGTTTAAATCCAAAGTTAACCTCTAAGAAGAAGCCTACTAAATTAGTAAAGCCTTTAAAGTCTCTGCTAAGACAAAAGGATACACCCAAGGAAGCTATTATGGTAGATTTAAGCTCACCACCTCCCTTGGAGCCTGAGGTAGTATTTCTATACTATATAGCGATTTGGAAAGCTTGTATAGAAGAGGTAGATATTACTTCTGCTTCTGCGCAATGTATTATTAGTGGAGAGTTTCTTAGGAAGGTTAACTCTTGGATTAATAAGGTTAAAGCTAATTAGGCAAATAGATCCTTTAAGGATAAGTACTCTATTAGGGCGACAGCTTCTTATAATCGCATAGTGGCTCGCGATATGGTGCTGTAAGATATCTATACTATTAAGCACGTCTACGATCTTAATGAGATTATAAGAACGTGGCATGTAGATAGTAGGAAGGGACTACGCGTAGAGGTAGTAGTTACACTAACTAAGAAGCCTATACTGGAAACTACTTTAGCATACGCCTTCCCCTACTTCCTTAGTGTTAAGTTACTCCAGAGGGTCTTACTAGTAAGTACACTTCTATTAAATATTCTTGAGGCTGGGGCTACATCTAGTATACCTAAGAAGAAGGGTGGTGTAAGTGCTACTATTACTTAATAACTTGCTCTACCTAAGAATATCCTAGCGGAAGTTCTCTTAGGAAACCTAGCTCCCTTAATAGCCTTCTAGTAGCCCTGCTAATTAAAGATCTATTTAAATAATAAAGGCACCTATTAGGTAAATAGGAATATAGAGCTGCCTTGTTTTTACCACCCAGTTAATCACTTCGCAATAAAGGCCTGGGGCAAGTAAATTAAGGAAGGCAAGGCTACTGAGGAGGAACCTCCTACTGCGATTACTATATGCCTTTTAGCCAAGACTGGAGCTACAGGAGGTAGCAGTAGTGGTAGTAGAGGGGGGGGGTGGCGGGCGCATAGGCCAGGAGGCTATTTTCAATCTGGAGTTAACGATTTTAGCTTCCATTTTTCTTATAGTTAATTTAACTACCCCCCCTAAGGGCCACCACCCGCCTACTATATAACCGTTGGAGCACAACCAAATCCATTTTAAGCACCTATATAAGCAGCTTAACAGCCTCTGGTGACTCCGACGCTGGAAGCTACTATATAGGTAATACTAGCAGCGCCGCTAACCAGCCCAATTAATAGCGACTTAGATTCTAAGAAGAGACTTCGCAAATTCTTTAACTAGGTGAGAAGACGGCCTAATTAGGTAACTTTAAAGCTTATAATAGAGCTTAAGACTATTCTTAATATACTTATTAATAACTTCTATAACTTAGAGGCGCTTTGTGTAGAAATATCTAAGCAGGTATAGGTGGATAAGTTGGGCCTTACAGCAGGACTTCTTCTTTAATTAAGGCGTGAGCTTAAGACCTTTTAAGTAAACCAAAAGGGATAGTAAGTTATTAATTTCTATAAGGGCACTACCTAAATAGAAGATCGCGCTCTTAACTAGTGTTTTACTAGGTAGCCAGCCCGTTAAAAGTATCCTTAAGCTAAGTAATGGATTCCTATACACTGTATTCTAAATTGCAGAAATGTACTAAAGCTTTTATAATCCTTAATTAAGTAAACATTCAGTTAAATCTACGCCTTAAGATTATAAAAGGAAAGCTTAATTAGGTTAAACTCTAGGCAGTAAAAAGAAAGATATTTAATAGATATTTAGGCGGTAAAGCAGAGCTCTATAAACTCCTACATCTTCTGGTTAGATTATATAGTTATAATATATATATAATTACTTTCTTACCTAACTCTTATATATTAAGGCGTTATCTAATACTAAGATTATATAGCTGGGTATACAATAAGGTAGAACAGAAGACTCAATCTAGGCATTAAATATTTCGGAAGTAATTAAGCCTTGCCATATAAGAGTTCCAGGGAGGAAGCCGTTAATTATATATGTAGAAAGAATACTCTAACGCTCTAAGCACTTGATTAATACTGTATTAATTACAGAAAGGCCTATAGGACTTTAACCAAATTTCCTATAATTAGTCCTCTCGTTGGCGCCAGACTTGTTAATAAATATAAGGCAATTAACGTCCTATATACATTGGCGTCCCTTCTAGGCAGCACAAAGATCTTTTAAGTGCTCCTACGCTCTTTACTGTACAACTTTTCTACTCCACTTATTACATTTAAGAGCCCGCCATATTGACGATATTAACACTATAATATTGTAATTGTCCCATAGGAACCAGGCCATCTTATTAAGGTAGGCAGTAGGGCAATCTTCCAGGTAGGCAAGAAGCGCCTATATATATAGTTAGTATAACTAACACCATAATGTTATATATCACAAACTCGCTTATATTCCTTTAGTATATTACTTAGTCGCCCAATCTTAAGATTAGGGGGGGGGTATGGCTCCCCATAAAGGTCCAAATTAAGCTGGATATGGTATATAGTTAAGAGGTGTAACTTTGTAGCTACTATAATACATTTAACCGTCTAATCAAATAGAAAAGCTATCAGAATTTGATGGAGCTGCTATTTAGGAAGTCTCTTAGACATAGAAGGCAGATATAAGCGTTTTAAGCGTGGTATGCGTGGTAGGCATTCGATTTGTATGGTAAGATCACTCAAATTCGATGCTGTGTGGGCGAGGCTCGCTTAATTTAATTTTCGCAGCACTTTCGAAAAGAGTAGTACTCGCTTACGCGTCTGGTGCACTTATGAAGCACTAACTAATTAGGGGGAGGACGCATCAGTATATAGACCACGTAGTCTGCTTCATATAATTAACAGTCACCACCATCCCAAAGAGTATACAATACTATACGTATTTCGTGCCCCGGGATACAACTCACTTGTGCTATTAAGTTAGTACAAACACTGATCAGTAAGCGCGCACAGATTAGTAATTACTCAACACCTCCCACTAAGCAATATATACAACAGCGACCACCCATTTAAACTCCTAGTACGACCTGCTGGAAGGTCAAAAGTCAGGGATTACGGACTATTACCAACTCTATATACTTATTTAAGTCTTAATACGGTTTACCAGAAGTTATAGACGCAAATATAGACCTTTACGGAACCCCCTATCCTCAACCCTCTTTAAACCTTAAACCCCTATTCCTACTACACCCTCCCTTAATACCCCCAACCTCTTTTCAGACCCCTTACAGAGACCCCTACCCTTCTACAAACTGTTATAGACCTATTAATTACCTTTACGGACCACTATAAGACCCCTTAAACTGTTACGGACCCGCTAATTGATTTTATAGACCATTACAAGACCTCCCCCACCCGCTATAAGCTACTACGACCCACCACAGCTTATATAGATATATAACGCTACACAATATAGCAGATACAAGCAAGCAAATTAGTAAAGGTCAAAAGAAGTGGAGCCAAGGAGTCGACCTTACGTCTATAGACGACGTTAATGACTACATCAATTTCAAAATCCTTGAATACGGACACTATAAGCTTCTAAACAATGACCTATGGGAGCAATATAAGGAAGACTTTGCGGACTTTACGGAAGCTATTCTTAAGGCTTGTAACCCTACTGCTATTTATAACCTACGAACCCTTTTACATCACCAAGGTGTATGGGTTAAAAAGAATAAACGAGTTACTGTTGTATGGTCCTTATATAACATAATATAAAAGGAGGACCAAACGGAATGGACTAAAGAGAAAATCCTAGACTAGGTTAAAGCCATAAATAATCTTTCTACTTCTCCTAAACTTAATGGCATTGCTGGCCTTATACCTAACCTACTTAACCAAATTTGTCCTATAAACCTAAGCGATTTTGGAATTAATTTTATGGGCTAAAGCACACCTAGTACCCAAGTTATGGACCGTAATACCCCTATAAACCAAAATACGGACTAAAACCCTTTTGTTAATAAAGCTATAGATCCGCAACCTGCCTAAGTCATAGATCCGCAAGCTATATATCCGCAAACCGTATATCCGCAAGCTATATATCTGCAAGCCATAGATCTGCAAGTTACAGATCCGCAATGCACCTAAGTAAAGACCTACGGCAAGGAGCTAGCCAACCTAGCTAAGCTCTACACCGACGAATTTAAGTATAGCGGTGAAAATGACAACTTTGACTTCAAACTAACTATCTTTATGGACCTCTATCAGAAGGCTAATATTCCTAAACAGGAGTTCAGCCAAGCCTACTCTACTATACTACGCGGCCTAGCACTTAACCACTACTACATTAACCTCAAGAGTAACCCCCTTAGTGTTCCCTTTGATAAGCTATACAAAGCTACCCATAACTACTTTAAAGGACCAGAATATAAGCGTGATATCCTCACCTAATAGAATATAACTAAGCTACAGACCATAATCAACAAGAACACTGAAAAATTAACTATAGAGTGCCTACAAATTCTCATCAAAGACCTCTAGCACCTATAGCACGGCCTTGACGCTAAGCTTCAAATAGATAACTTCCTACACAATAAACTTATTACAGCCTGCCAGGAAGTAGAGCCCTGCAAGTACGCCTGCTATAAGCCTACAGATACCTTAGCTGGCCTCATTAATAATCTACGCTCCTCTATTATAATGTATAAAGTCTTAAACCCACCAGGCAGCACGCAAGCCTTTATTACAGATATTTAATATCCACAAACAGACTTAGACGTCTACTTTATGGACTGCTGCTACCGCTAGCAGCACCCATACCAACTAAGTCCTATCCGTAACCCCCGCAGCAACCCCCATATAAAAACATACCCCCGCAGATAAACTAGCCAGAAGTGCTTTGTATGCGGCAAGGAAGGATATTGGTCTATAAGGCATACCTAGGAAGAATATAACAAGTCTAGGAAAAGACTTGATAGCCGTATTAGCTAGTTTATTTTAGAATACAAAGAAGAGGAAGCAGAAGAGCCCCCTAATAAGTTAATAGAAGCCCTTATAATTAACTTTAACTTAAACACTTAGGAATAAGAGACCTTAGAGACATTTCTAACCACTTTTAGACCTTTTACGGACAGCTAAGCCTTTAATATCACGACCGTATTAGCCGACCGTTCCTTTATACACTCAGTTATGCCTAAAAACCATTCCGTAAGCACCCCTATTACAGACGTTATAGATTATAAGCAGGACCCATTTGCATATATCACCACAGAACACTATACCCCCAAGGAATTCTACAGTGTTATAATCGACATAGGCGCCTCTAAGAAGTCTACTGTAGGTTACGGACAATACCTTATATATAGGACCACCGCAAATGATAATACGGATATTAACACTATGCAAACTGGGGCCGTAAACGTCCAATTTGGCATTGGCTTAACTGCATTAATTAGATCAGTTATAGTTAAGACCCTAATTAGCCTAGTTAACTTCCATATAGTAAAAGCAGACACCCCTTTCTTACTTTGCCTTATAGACATAGATAGGTTACAGGTTTACTATAACAATATTACGGACACCTTAATCGGCCCCGCAACTGCCCTAGGAAGTAAGTATATTACCCTGCCAATTACACAACAATTTGGACACCCATTCCTTATATAGGGAGAGACTTTACGGACCTATATTTAGGAATCTTTTAACTATAACCCATACTACCTTACCAGTACGGAGATCTACCGTTTACATTATCATTTTAGCCACCTGTTAGCCAAAAAGCTATATAGAGTCCTTGAACACTCTGGACACGACAATGTTAATAGGAAGGCAGTTAATTACCTAACTAAATACTACTCCTACTGCCAGAAATACAGACGTTCCCCAGGCCAATTCAAGTTCACCCTTTATAAGGATCTTAACTTTAACCATTCAGTATATATAGACATTATGTACATCAACGGCAGCCTAGTATTACATATAATTAACAAGGCAACCCGCTATTAAGCCGCCCATTAGTTGCAAAATATATCCGTAAAGCACACTTAGGATATTTTACAGACCTACTAGATTAATACGTACATTAGACCTCCTAAGTATATCACCCACAACGCTAGTAGGAACTTTATCAGCAAGGAATTCCAGCAGTATACTATAGCCATGGCTATATCAACAAAAGCCGTTCCAGTTGAGGCGTATTGGTCTATTAGGCTTATTAAGCAAGCTTACCCAGCCCTATAGAGAGCTTACCAGATTATTACGGACGAGTGCAAGAACATCCAAAAGGAACTAGCTCTACAGATGGCCATAAAAGCCGTTAACAACACTACTGGCCTAAATAGACTAGTACCTACCCTCTTAGTCTACAGAGCCTACCTAAAAATAAGTAACCTAAATCCTCCTGCCCTGTCTATTATGGAATAAGCAGCTGCAATATAGAAGGCAATAGCCGAGATAGTCAAGCTACAGGCCAAACAAGCTATCAATAACGCCCTATACTACCGCAACGGACCTAACACGACCCCAGTACACAACCTCCCACTTAACTCTAAAGTCCTTATATAGCGTAAAAGCAGCAAGTAGACCAGACCCTACCATTTACTAGCTATAAAAAACAAGACGTGCTATATATAACTTCCTAGCGGCCCAACCAGCTTTAGGAGCACGTCCATAAAACCCTACTTTTAGCCTAAAGACACCCATAACGTCAAGCCAGACAAACTAGAAGCAACTGCCGAGCTAGATAAACTAGAGGTAACCGCTAAACCAGACAAACCAGAAGCGACCGCCGAACCAAATAAGCTAGAAGTACCCTTACCTACCCCAGAAGTCCTCTAAAAACCCACTAAACCCACTATACCTACCGTAAAGCGCGGTTAAGAACGCCCCTAAAAGCACCCTATAACTAAAAATACTATAATAAAGACTTACCTAACCTCCGCAGGAATATCCGCAAGGCAATCTCTACCTATGGATATATTAGTTCTAGTACAGGAAACCCCCTTTACGGACTTATAACATAAAGAGATTAACAGACTACTTAAAAAGGGCGTCTTTGCGGTTATAACGGAGAAAGACGTTCCACAAGGCGTCCATATATTCAACTCACGCTTTATTAACAAAATTAAGCACCCAGGTACTAACAAAGCTTTTAAAAAATCAAGGTTTATTATATAAGCCTACAATAACCAAGGGAAGGGCTTAGTTCTTACGCAATTACCTACAATTTAACAAGTCAGCCAACAGATTATACTTGCACTTATGCCCAGACTACAGCAAAGTAAACCCATAGCTCTTTACCTATAGGACATCTCGCAAGCCTATATACAGTCTAATACCTACCTAAGTAGGGACATCTTTATACGGCTACCCCCTAAGCTTAACCTACAACTAGGAACAATCCTACAGGTTATAAAACCTCTATACGGAGTACCAGAAGCTGGAAACTATTAGTTTAAGATATACCACTAGCACCACGTTAGTAAACTCAAAATGGAACAGTTGACCTACGACCCCTGCCTCCTATACAGCCTATTAAACGGCCTTAGTATTGTTGGACTCTAAACAGACAATACCCTATTCCTAGCAGACTAGACCTTTGTAAACGCTAAAGAAACTAAACTATAAAAGGCTAAGTTCTTGGTAAAGCTATAAGAGCAGCTAACTAAGCAGAATCTAATTAAGTTTAATAGAGGCCTAATTACATAAAAGGGCAACCTAATTAAGCTAACTCAGGAACGCCAAGCCTAAAACCTAAAGCCCGTTATAGTAAAGCCTACGGACCTTACCAGTTCCCGCAGAGAGACCTATAAGACCGTAAATATAAAGGACCAATACGCTGCATAGCGTGTAAGAGGTGCCTATATAGCCACAGTCTGCTAACCCAAATCTGCCTATAACTTGTCCTTTGCGGCCCAGGCAGTAGATCCGCAAGAAGAAAATATCAAGCAGCTTAATAAGCGCATTTAATGGCAAATTAACAACGCAATAAGAGGACTTACTTTTATACCACTGGACCTAAATTCCCTTAGTGTAATGGCATTTACGGATACCTCCTTTGCTAATAACAAAGACCTATCATCACAAATTGGCTTTGTAATTATACTTATAGACCGCAATTAGGACACAAATATACTGCACTGGTCTTTAATTAAGTGCAAACAAGTAACCCGCAGTGTACTAGCTTCTAAGCTATATACACTAGCCTATAGCTTTAATATAGCAGCCGCAATTAAATTAACGGTCTAGAAGATTCTATAACTAGAGCAGTTACCCCTAGTTCTATACACCAATTTAAAGTCCCTCTACAACTGCCTAGTCAAACTAGGTATAACATAAGAGAAGAGGCTTATGGTCAACCTTATATGCTTACATCAGGCCTATAAACGGCGCGAGATTACAGAGGTTAAATGGATTAGCAGCGGAGACAACCTAGCAGACGCTATAACTAAGGCAAAGCCATATTAAGCTCTTAAAACCCTAATCAACACAAATAAGCTTAACTTAAAAGTCACAGAATGGGTAAAACAGGACTAACGGAGCACCTACAGTACGTCTACGGCCCGTTAGAAGGCCGTACGGCTCATTATACAGTACAGGTGGAAAATGGTAGAAAGCTACGGTGGAACTTGGTGGACTCACGTGACCCGCCGAATTTTGTAGGGTAGTTAAATTAACCAATCACGATTTTCCATCCCCGGGATGGAAAATCGCCATTGGCTCGCTTAGCACTAGCGCCTTAGCGGCCCTCACGATCCGACTTATGGCTTGTCTACTACCCGTTAAAAGGCCGTACGGTTTATTCTACGGACCGTAAGCAGAACTTACGGCCAGCTTGGGGCACCGTTTGGAAGGCAGCTTAGACAGCACCTCAGGGGAGATTTCCTATGTATTTTCTTTTGTGTTTTATAGTTCTATTAAAGCAATTACAGAGGCTGTACACAAGTGGTTTTATTTTTCAAGTACCGCTAGTGTATAATTACAGCACCTATCGTACCAACCGCGTGCCTACGCGTTCGGTACGCCAGGTACGCGTTT
>Ga0307507_10006227_pt1 | contig 18565 bp, 20 predicted proteins | sample 7_EM_MG_FD_207223 | JGI IMG/M metagenome (GOLD analysis project Ga0307507, IMG submission 207223) | Populus trichocarpa ectomycorrhiza microbial communities from riparian zone in the Pacific Northwest, United States - 7_EM | ecosystem: Host-associated > Plants > Roots > Unclassified | place... | reverse complement strand
GCAACGGAAGGAAAACAAAAAAGCAAAAAGTGACAGAGCGAAAAAAAACAAAAAGGGGGTCAACCTTTTCAACACCACGCACATGGCAAGAAACCTTCCGGATACCATTCGCTTGGAAAAACCGATATACTATTGAAGAAAGTGAAACCTTTGAGAAGAATCACCTCGCCTCTGTGCCTTTATAAGATGGTATAAAAAAATGAAAATAAACTGAAAAAAAGGCAGGCAAGTATAACAAATTCTCGGATTTTTAATCAATTTTCTTTTACAGTCAGAAAAGAGTTCTATATGTTTGTCTGCCCCCACCCAAAAGTGGCGTTGCCCCGAGAGTTCCAAAGAAAATCACCAAAATCTTTACCTGGGGACCCAGCCCATCTTCAAAAATTGTGGAAAAAAAAAATTAGAAAACTACTTAGCTTAAGAATTTTGGTGATTTTTGTGCTCTTTTTTTCTTTTTCTTTTTCATTTGGGTCATCTGAGGAATAAAAGAACCGCACATAGCCTGTAAATATTCTTCCGTTCGATGCTGTGAGACCTTTTTATGTCCCGGCCAAGAAGGGGGTGGTATCCGAGAGGTATGATACACAAGAATGCATGGCATCATATCATACTAAGAAGGTTTTCTCGGAAAAAATGTTTCACTTTGAGCGGGCCGCGGCTCGTTCCGCATTGCCCGCACGACTACCGGACCCTCCAAGCCGCGTAAAGCTAAGGATGTCCGTTCGCCCAAATGCCCGTGCGCCCAGAAGTTTGCGGAGCACAGTCCTGCACCGATACTCGTATCTGGCCATAAGCGCAGTATCCGAAAATAAGGTTACTGTTATCACGCACAACCGTCCAACCGGTGGAAAAAAACCCTGTTTCGTTCCCTGATACCATATGCCAGATGAAGCACCGCACAGTTCTGTACTAAATTTACAGCACCGGCAGTTCTCAGGTAGAGTTGATAGAGCCGCCCCCAAGTGAACTGCTGTCAGAGCACCAGAAGGCATAGGACAATTCGACAGTCGGCTATCCCAGCCAGTTTTAGCAACTGATTGTACTGCACTCGGACACTAGGGTCAGTCCGTGAGCATTCCCAATGGATAGCTGCTCCTGCGAGTAAGCCTCTTGATCGCGAAGGAGAACAAATCCCATGAACCATTTATGATCTCCTACCAGTACCCACCAAAAGAGATACAGGTACCTAAGGCTTGACCAATACGGCAATACCTAAAGATCGCTCCCTCCACCCAAGGGCTACCGTATTGCACAGCATGATACACTAGGGTATCATACCCGTCCCAGGCGATAAGGATCCGGAAACAGGTGATGTGCGTTTGTATGAGCCTTTAGATAGGACAGATTTTTTACCATATATTTTGTGAACCCCTGCTTCCAGGTCCCGAAACACTCATTACCTAGGACAAGTAAGTGTGAAAAAGTAACCCCACCTAAAACACATGACCAAAGCATTATGTGGAAGAAGAAAAAAAAGGAGCAGCCCCCAATCATCAGCGCATAAAAAACGTGTGAGAAATCCAACCCACGATAACAAACTCGCGAGCGGAAACCCACCACAAGAACATAACATTGTGTGTGATACAGCTTATTCCTTCGTTGTCGCGAGAATTGGCAAGTCTTTGCAGTCTGATAGGTGGAGATTTGTTTGTGGAGCATATCTTCCGTGCGGGTACTTGCAGTGCCAGGATCTCGCGATGCCTGAGCAGACCGTGCCGACAAACTGATGATCGGTACTACTATATTCCGGCAGTTACCATTCTGTTGCTCCCGATGCGATGATCCCAGGACACTTCTCGTCCTGCAGCCGTGGCCACAGTGCCACAGAGTAAGAAAGAAAAGAAAAAGCCGCTCTACAGTACTCGAGTACAAGCACTACAAGCAGATGGTGACAAGACAAGGCAATTGATCTCCAAGCTGGATGATTCGCAGCACCGGTGATCACCAAGTGCCTCTAGGAAGGAAAGAAGGGAGATTGGGTCAGAATCACACGTGTATTGTACTAGCACAAGCTCCTCATGGCGGAAATTACAACTGTTCAGCTTGCTTTCCAATTCCCGGTGACTAGTGTATTAGGCAAGACTAGCCTTTTATGGCCTCTATCTATAGCATAATAGATAGCCAGGGCTCGAAAGTGATCAAGAAGGAAGGGAGGGGAAGTGCGAGAGAGAAAGGATAACTCTTTCAGCTCCTACGGTAGCGCACATAATGCAAGTAGTACTTGTCAATCATCCCCCTAAAAGTTATAATACAGGAATACATCGGAGAAGATTAATTGATGGAATTTGACGTCAACTTATTATGCCATGTTTGTTCGTTACCCTCACTAACGACATTCTCACCCACAGCATCAGACTACCGGCCACCCCAACACATTCCGCAACGAACCCTTCAACCCTCCAGCGGGCAAAGATTTTCCTAGGCATGCTACATTCTGTCACGTCCTAGATAAGAAGCACACCCATACTGTACAGTATGGTGCCAGGGTGTCCGGGAGGGGTACACCAGATACAGGAATATCCGTCCGTGCCTAAGCACCCATACACAATACAGGTATCGTACCCACGTTCAGTGGTAGACATCGAGGTCGAGGGTAGCCTATCGGGGGGGATAGTACCGAAAGTTAGGAATAGAGAACCACAGCCGAAGAGTAGAATAATAAAAAGGGAAAAGGCATCTTGGCCTGCATATAACACGAGGGGTAGATGGCCAATACAAGCGGAGGACCTGAATAGAAATGATTGAAAGTTTAAGCTTCGAGCATGATACCTACCTGTTAGAGTGTAAAGGAACAAACGAGAAGGTAGAACCGGTGAAACGCAACATAAATCTACTACACCTTACTATACTGTGCCCAAGCCGCCGGGCTGGAGCTGTGCACCTTCCCATGATGACGCCGGCGAGTTGGGCTAATAATGGTTTATAGACGAAAAATTACGCATGGCCCGAGCGGCCCAAGCAGGGCACCAAGCTGAAAAAAAAGAAACTTTTGCATGTGGTTGTGCAAATCTAAACGCCAAGGCCCGATCCTGAGGGCAAATTTTATGTTTCTAGCAAGAGGTTTTAATTATTATAATAATACTATTATAGCAAGTCCTACTCCAGAGTTTTAGAAGACTTAGTAAGATTAACTGTCGAAAAGGTTAAACTGAGTGATTTGTAGCTTGTAGGCTCCCCTTTTGCATATTTAGCAAGAAAATCAGGTCCCATACCGGTATAATAACGACTTCCTAAGCAACTAACAGATGATTACTAAACATGCAAGATATAACTGATGCAAAGTGTTTCCGTCTCTCCCAGCAAAAATGCAATTTCTCAAATCCGATTTCACAGCCAGTGGGACCTTAATTGCTAAAAAGAAACATAGGTGTTGTTCTCCTTTATCCCCTCTTAGTGTGTAGGTCTCTTCCCCTCAATTACACTAGTAGTTGTAGACATTATAGAATTTGAAACTTTTAGTTTTGTGATGTACTCGGTATCAAGGGTAAATGGGGCGCGGTGCCACGAAATGTCTGGGTTTATTTCCTATTCCGGGGGTGCGCCCGACTTTTGTCTCCCTTACAAAAAAAAGCCATAAAACGGGTTTGTATGGGGGAAAGCCCTGGTTACCGTATATGGGGTGCGCCCGACTTTTGTCTACCCCCAAGTACAGTCAGTCGTCAGAAGTGTTCGTGAAACATGTCTTGCCTTACTAAGCTACATCGCCAAAATTCCAGCACACAGAGTTGATCGCAATGATGCATCACAACTACCTATTACATCATGACTACCCCTTACAAAGATACTAGCGCTTGTACTATTTACACTACCTCTACTTCCATTAATTCGGTTTCTTCCAATAACTGGGGTTCACTGCATACTTGTCTATTGACTCACTCACATGCCTATTCACTCATCGTCACTTCTGTTAGACGAATGTACTTAACTTTAATAGTTGGAGGAGTTTTAAAGATCAGTCAGAAGCCTTACAGATGATTTCAGGTATGGGAGGTTGTTTAACAATAGATTATACCGATATTATTTTCCTTTGCTATCATAGGAATTTATAGAGCAATAAGGGTTGGCATATGGTGAAATACAGGAATAGGTGCCGCGATCTATGGAAGGATCAGGATGTGCTATCTGTGTTTTACTTATACATCTGTATTTACTGTTAGTTTGTATTTTAGTGAAGTGTTAGGGAATGAACAAAGTGTGAGTGGTCGAAGTTACATTTCATATCCTTTCAACAAAGTGCCATTCTCTTCTCATACTCTGCATATGATTGTCATTTCCCCTGTTAACACCCCCGCTTTCCCATTCACACATTCTCTCACGCTTCCATACTCTCATTCTCCCACTTAGCCCTTGGCATATTTGTTTGCCCGTTCACTTGTTTACACTCACATCCGTTTCCCATTGACTTGTTTGCTTGCTCACTTATTGGCCTACTAGTATTCGTTCGCCCATTAATTCCTTAGCTCGCTCGCCCTTTTGCGAGTTCAATTGCCGACCAGCCCACCCGCTTGCCCGCTAGCTCACCTGTTAGTCCACCTGTTTGCCTGCTCGCGCATTCACACGTCTGCCCACCCATTTTCCTAGCTGACAGCCCACCAATTGGCCCCCCTCTAGCACTCTTCCACTTGCCCACCAGCCTGCATGTCGGCTTGCCTGTTTAAAATGCTTGTTCCCTCGCCCATCTATTTACTCATTGCCTTGCGTGCTCATATAGTTGCTAATTTGTTTACAACCTCACTACGGTGCCCCACTGCACGGTCCTACTATGGTATGGCGCCATCGCAATTAAACATGTCTCATATCACGAACACTTCTGACGACTGACTGTACGTTTGGGAGCCTGGAACCATGTATGATACCAAACACCCCCATAATCGACCCCAAAATGGCACAATAAGCACACGGGTATAAGGGCAGTCAGAAATGGCACCCACAAGATACTAGAAGTCAGCCCTCTACACGATCTGTTGGAAGATTCTATCAAACAAAGGGTATCACACCGCAGGGAAAGCTTGTCCCTACCACCACATATAATATCTTTTGTTTCCACAATTACCTTTGCACGCACAGTGAGCTACTTAGACTCAGCAGTTACAACACAGAGATGTTCTCATCTGTTCCCCCCCTCACACTCAGAGTGGTTTCCACGTTAGGTATTATACCTCCTACAGAGCCCTCGGTCAGGACCCTCTCTGCAGCACTCAAGACGATACAGCACAGATTTTTCCATATCATAGATAATCCTTCCGTTAGGCTAGCCGAAAGCAAAAGGCGGCTTTTCCACTTATAGCTGGCCAATTAATACCCGCCCTCCAACCCCCCCCCCCCCCCCACTCCAAGTCCCAGGAATATCTGGACACACTAATCACCAGCATTCAGCGAAAAAACCCCTTAGGACAAGTCCCCCACTTATATTATCGAGAATTCCTTTGCAAAAACCTCCGGTCACTTTAACCTTACCTCTACTTCACAAACACACCCGAAACCAAACAACTAAGATCACACCAGCACCACACAAGAAGCTCCGATAAAAATATGCAACATCCCCAGCCCAAACCCAAACAAACCACAACCACAACCCCCATATGATACTATCATAATATTATCGTATAAACAATCCCAACCCAGAAACAAAAACCCCAAACCATTCCCATCCATAATTCCTCGCCCACCTTAAACAACCCCACAAAAAAGAGGAAATCCTACAATATTCCTTCCCAGGAAGAAAATACATTTTGCAATTTTAGAAATTCCCCAGAACCGGTCGGCAGCAGGGCAAATTTTTGGATACTATGCATAATACTACTGCTGCACTACACTGCGCATAGCACGGAAATCTGCAACCGCCCGCTTCGGAGAATTACTCTTGTTCCGATGGTAAGATCTAAGTGCTTAGGTCCGATCCGGGACTTCATTAGTGGTGGCGGTGGTGATGTATGTATGGTCGAAAGAGTGCAATAATATATGAATGGGGTTAATGCTTTGCTGGTGGGGGTTTGAGTTTGGAGGTGGTGGGGGTGGGACGCAAAGTATGCTTCAATAGGAGAAAGGGGATAAGGTGGGGTCATTGGCTTGCGCTCTGGTGTCTGTTTTACGTAACCTGTAGAGGGTGTTTTACACCTTGGGGGTGTGACAGTGTTTCCCTATAGTAAGAGCCCGTGGATGCTTCTAATAGATGCTTTTCCGCTAGGCGAAGCCATTCCTCAGTCGTCTCCCCCCACGAGCCCGTAAACTACGAGTGACACCAAATGACACAGCTTCAAACCCCAACCCTAACCCACCACTCCCTGAAGCCACACCATGTAAAAACCCCACCAACCACACCACATCACCCCCCCCACTAAGCCCTCCGAATAACCCACCCAACCTCCTTAATACTGACCTCTTCGCCCGTCTTTTCATCATAATCATACCAATCCTCCGCCAAATTTATACTATCGAACTTACTCTCAGTAAGCCCGTCCGCAATCCACTCGCCCTCAACCCTAAACTCCGTAAACTCGCAGCCCCGACACTCAAACTCGATGATGACCTGCTTCGTCGGTGGGGATGCAGCCATGTAGGCTTTTGGCGCGGTCTTGATTGTTGCGCTTGATTCGCGCTATTAAACTGTTAGTACGTAAGAAGGGAAGAGAGATGGGGAGGAATGGTGGGGGGCAACAGTGCAATTCCGGCATTTATAAACAAAATTGGCTTCACCGCGGCTTTTGGAGAGGTCGGTTGTTGTCTAAGCTTGTTAGCTATGACAATGGAGGAAGGAGGGGAAGAGGAAGGGTTACAAAGCGGTCAAAATCCACCCATTTATCGTGCATTTCGCGACAAGAGGTGCACTGCACGCGAAAGGAGTAGTAGTATCGATCGTCCAGAGTATCTATTGGGCGGAGGTTTGTTACGCTGTTCTGTTAGTTTGTGGTGAGAGGAGGAAGCGGGGGGAGGGTTACCCGGTTAGGTCTGCGGTTAGTTCTAGCACGAACATGTTTGTTCAATCTTGTTTTTGTTTTGTGTTGGCCAGGTTAGACTAGTTTGGAGGGCGGTAGGTAAGCCTTTGGAGGAGTGGTTGGGTCGGAGGGGTGGTGGGGTAAAACCCTTGACATGATTGTGTCAAGTCTAGGTGCGATATGTGCAGTATGATAACTTTGGCTTTCCCTCTCTTCCCCCAAGGACCAAAAGTCAAAAGCAGGGTAACTCGACTCAACCACGTGACCCAGCCCCTTCCGCATACCTCAACCAAACCATCCCAAAACCTTCGTCTAGCGCCTGATCACCCCATACTTCAAGGCAAAACCACCAAGCATAAACCCTAACTGACCCCACAAATAATCACTCGCCTCCCTATGCATCCCACCAGGCGCCGAATCATTAAAACCCACATTTCGTGACCTGGCCTCACATACGCAAGCAAGCAAGCTAAGCAAGGCCCGGAATGACACGGTAGATAGTATTCTTTTTTTTCTCTCCTCCTCGCCTTTCTATTCATTGGAACCTTGGGCACAGGAACCTCAGTTGGCTTTAGTTCAAAGGATTTTGATTTCGGCTCGAGGAAATGCATATCATAGAAGGCTGATGCTAGTACATTGTGCTTCAGGGCATGAAGCGTGTTCTACACTCTATGTGTGAACGTGGGGTGTGCAGCGAGCCGGGCGGGCTTGCTTATTTGGGATACGTGTTGCCCTGATATTGTCCGAGTAGTCCTTACAGAGTAGTACTGCACTAGGTGCTGCACCGGTACGGTGGTAGTGTTGGTGTTCCTGTTCGTGAATGGTCTCGACACAGGGCATGCAACCAGCTTCAATTCCGAGTGATTCCTAATGATCCACCCATCTCGGCACATAATGCGGTCCCGCAGCGCACCAGACACGTGCAACAGTGCGAACCCCCCCCGCTCCGCTCGTGACTTCCCACCATTGCTCGGTTATGTACGAATACCGGTACTGTATGTACGAGTACGTCTGTGAACGGATGGGCCTCCAGTCTCATGCACACGTTTCGAATCCCTGATTTGTTTATCGGGACTGACTGGGATGTTCGCTGTTCTATCATATCGTACAGTAGTGCCGTACTGTAGTAATTTCCCTCCCATTATTTTGCATTATCCATGACCCATCCCGGCGTTTCACAAGTACTCGTCAAGGCCCTTCCTTGGATCACTAGTCTACTCAAGCATATACCGGCACTTTGATTCATTTCCCTGACTCATGAAAACTATCATGCAATATCATCCCAACTGACTTGCAAGGTTACGCCAGTTGACTACAGTACAGTAATAGGCGCCAGATAATTATAATATTTCTAATATAAACGAGAAAAAAAAAAGCTTGACCATCCAAACATTTCCCCTTCAAAGCGAAATGGGGAGGGGTGGAGGAAGGGCACGGGCGCCAAAGATAGCAAAGGTGTCCTTAAGTCCGGCCCAATACTCACCACCCCAGGAAGGATGGAGGAGGTTTCACATGTGGCGGGCAATTGTTGTGAAAACGTTTTCGGTGAGGTTGTGATTGACGAGTGAAAAACACCGATCTGATCGAGGGGTGTGGGTGCAAAAACAAAAAAACAAAAAAAACAGGTCCTCCCGTGCAATAAGGCTGCGCTCCAGCGTACGGCCTAAACCAGAAGGCTTCCGGACTCGGGAGGTTGGCCTTTTTGCCCTCCAAATTCAACGTAATAGGGGTGCTCCTAAGAAAGGAGGAAAAGAATGGTATGATAGTAAAGTAATTATCGCGGTCACAGGTCGTGACCGGCGGAGGGCCTTTTTGTTCTTCCATTAATTATATTGAGGTCTTTTGAGTGCCTTATCAGCAGACCAATGACTCAAAGAGTCGAAACAACCTTCGGAAATAGCTTCAAAAGAAAATATAAGCTCTTTGTCCAACCACCCTGCAGGAAGCCGTAAAGTTGACATCCTGACGATAGGATAGGATCCCAACGAATAAAAGTGCCGGTATCGCGTACCTGATGAGTCGTAACTGTAAATAAATGCCAGGTGAGGCTGAGTCCATCCGAAAATATACCCATCGCCCATCCATCCCTCCATTCATTCATCCGTTCCACCCCCCCCACCCATCCATGTATCCGTGTTGTGCTCCCCCAATAATGAAGACGAGGAGAAAAGTCCAGATATGAAATATATGGAGTGTATTAGCTCAAGAGATGAGATAAAGGGGGCCAACCACCGAATAAATAAAAAGACGCCTGCGAATGAGTCAACGAGATGAGCGAGCGAGAAATCTAGCCCCCGCGTCATAACTTTAAATGAAACCGAACGTATTAGATAGGCGCACGGTATCACATGACAGGAAAAAAAAACAAAAAAAACACCAACGACGGAGACCACGGAGTCGAATTCAGGAAACCAAATAGAGCAGACAGGGCGACATGGCGAGTTGCCCGCACCGTGTCAAATAGCCTTCGGAGCAACCCCATCTCCTTCCCCGTAGATACGTAAGTGTTTGCCACCACCACCCAGCTTGCGGTCCGCAGAGGGAGGATGGACCTAATCACACTGGACCCGCGTTGGAATACGACGGGAGGCGGCCGGAGGCACATGGACGAGGTAGATTCGAGACGAGGTTGACAAGAGGACAAAGAGAAAGGTAGTAGAACAGACTTATAATGTGAGTCACAGCAAGGCGACACGCGTTTAACACAGCCTCGTTTGTTTATGTATGTAGGGCATGCAAACAGGTAACTATACTCGTCAGTAAAGTATGAGTAGAGATGAAAACAAGTTTTGCGTGATGGTGTTGAAGGCAATACCGGTAGAGGAAGTAGGGTAAAGGCGGAAAGAAAGAAAGAAAGGGAAAGGCAAGGACCGTGTCGGGGTGGTTGGGGTTTCGGAAGGGAAGGGGGCGGGGAGGGCAAGGGATGGCGCGTTTCTTTATCCAACGTTACTTGTCCGGGTAACTGGGATGGCTCAAGCCACAATCCAGCCTCCACAAGATAAGCTTTTGAAATCACGTGGGAATCACCAACCACCGAAGCAAAGTGCAACGGTCGAAGAGCGGGGTTCAGAGAAAGAAGGCTGAAAAACAAGAAGAGAGGAAGGGGGAAAGAAGAAAAGAAAGAGAAAAAGATCTAACACCCTCTTCCATCACTCGGCTCGCGGAAGATGCGATAGTGCGCGATATCTCTCCCATGCCCCTCATCCAAATCATCCAAATTTTGTTCGTTCGTCACAATAAACCTCAGCTGCCGTAGGGTCCTCAGCTCCTCCCCTTCATCTTAGCTAGGGTAAAATATATCGAATTAACCCCTCCTTCATCGCAAAAGCCCTTACCATCGCGTTTCCCTATATGAGATCCATTCAATTGATAGGACCAAAAAAAAAATGAAATGGAAGGCAAGCAAGCAAAATAAAAAGAAGAAAAGAAAAGAAAAGAAAAAAAAACAAGAAGACACAACCTAAGTTATGACACTGGTGCGGATGAACCACGTCAGCGTTCGAATCAATAGCGCCACTCCCCACGCGAGCCAATACAATCGCAGGGCGACACAGAAACTCATCTCCCTCTCCATGCTCTTCGTTAAAGCTGTGTGCCCTGTTGCCGGGGTTTCCTTTTTTTTTAAAGCCCTCACTGCTAATACCTGTCACTGCGGTATGGTTGTGTATCATTCCAAAAGTGTACCCACAGAACAACGCACAAGAATTATGCACTATATACGTATCAGTTACAACCCTGATTAGATATTTCTGCCCTTCCTTCACCTGAAGATTGTTGGAAAATAAAAAAATAAAAAAAGTCTATCTACAATATCACAGTGAAAAGAATTGGGCCTTTGCGGGGGAGGGGTATAGGTTGCAGAGATGGTTGAATGGATAGAGAGGGGACGAAAAAAATATGAATGGGAGGAAAAAAAATACGACGAACTGGTATAAGGACGAGCCGGTGAGCTAACCAGCCAGCAAATGCCTTTATGTACTGGTAGAGTGCCAGGGGAGCATTCGTACCAGTATCGTACGGTAGGGGTTAGGATGGATGGATGCCTTCTTGCCTTATTGCGATAACAGCGAACGAACAAACAAACATCTTGAGTTTGTTAGGACAAGGCTTAGTCTCGTTGGCCACGCAGCAGCAAAAACGTGAGAGCGAGAGAAAAGAAGAGGAAAAGCGACTCCACCTTCTCTTCCAGTATCGTAATTCTCGAAGGCTCACACACACCTCTCGACTCGAGGGTCTCTTCCCAGGCCAATTGGTTGTGACCTACCTACTTGCCTGCGGTGCCACTGCGTTCCTCATACTTTATCCTCGCGATAAAGTGCAAGAGATGGGCTAACTTGTATACTTTACGGATACACCTCTGATGCAACAGTGCTGTACCATTGACCTACGTGCCTGCGGGCACGGACGGATACCACAGGGTACCTATGGTAGGAGGGCTGGAGGGAACTCCAATACGCTGTTTTATCTGCAAGGTAATTATGCAAAGCAAGTATGCACTGTACTCGTCGCAGGTGCCTCTAGAGCAAAGCAACTCGTACTCAGTCAGCTGTCAGGATAAGGAGCCCTCAGCACTCGGTTGCAGTGCTCTGGAATAGGGAAGAAGATAGGGCTCTAGGTGAATGAGGGTTTGGGTTAGCTGCTCGAAGTGCTGTATGATGATGATCTGTCCGGTCGGTCGGTCAGTAGAGGAAGAAGGAGAATGGAATAGAAGGGTATTAGTTTAACAGTATCGTGGGTTAAGTGGGCTGTGATGTTGGGGGAGGAGGAGGAGGGGAAGATGGTATGGGACGAGTGAAAATAATATCTTTGTTAAGAGTATCATACCGTACTCAACCCACAGAATCGAAATACGATCCACAATTACAAAGTACCTCGGTGCTGTGCCGGTACCAAACAATTTGCGCACCAATCAGCCATGGTGGGTGGATTTCCCGTATCTAGGCAGAATACGGAAGCCAAGGGTTACATGCACAAACGGGTCCAATGGCTCCCGATAAATAAGTAGACACTGTAGAGGCTGAGTATCGTGCAAGTAAATAATAAGCTCAGCCTCCTGAGTTATTCCGGTTCCGCATAAGCAACCGTCGCATTGATTTGTGTTCTTCTCATTTGATAGACTAGAGATGAAGGAAGCTAGCTATCAGCTATCGTTACCAACGATATCATAAAGCTAAAGCACTCCTCCCCGCCCCTTCCACCGATAGATAGATGGATGGATGGATACAGTAGGCGGACTTTCGTCGTCATAGTGATGAAGGGGTTTTTTTTTGATCTTTGAGACGCACCCCTACGTCGTTGCGCATTTCGAGTTTTTTCAATTATTCGCGTGTAAAGTGAGGGACACCCACAGAGATGATTCTTAAATTTTTTTGTGACCCTATGGGACCAACATGTATCTATGAATTACACGAAGCGATCAAAGCAGAGCAGATTTTTCTTCTCAATCTCCCACAGAGAAAATCAGTTACACGACCCACCCCAACAACCCCATACGAGTAGAATTTAGTTCGAAGGAGAGAGGAAGGGGTGAAAAAAGGAAAGAGAAATTGAAATAAATAAATAAATGACTCAAGTGGGATATAAAGTGGAAAAATTTTCACCGTGGTCTTTTTTAGCAGTCACTTGGATGTTACCACCCCTACCATTTCTCATCATACAGTATCTTCCTGGCGCGCACGCGGATTTTTTCGCTTTTATATCGAGACATATGTGTGTGATCTGTGTGATTCGGAACTTTGTGAGAGTGTGATGAAGAAGAAATATCAACATAACAAACAGGGCTTGTAATTTTGCACGGCTCACAAGGGTTACAATTCCCTTTTTCCGGATTTCTGAGGGGCCGACGAAGCAATTGATAGGGTGTGGTGACTCTGGTGAGGTTAGGAGTTTAGAAAACGGTAGGGAAGAGAGAGCATTGGGAACTAGGATGAAGGAGGGAGTGAGTCTCTTTCTCTCGCACGGAAGGTCTCTCTCGTTTATGAAGTCTCGGCGGATTGTTTTTCTTTTCTTCTCAATGAATTCATTTCCGGACCCGGCTATTTGGAAAAGGGGCAAGCGGCGAGTAAGGAGTAAGTTTTCTCTTGTCCTGAGCGCACGGAGGTTCCCAACGGTTGCCCACTTCCTTCCCTCTTTCATTTTTTCCCACCCAAAGCATGGCGGGAGTTGTGTTACTGGACTATGCCCACTTTGAACCGGAAGGGGAAACCTTGGGAAACACGCTAGAAGGGAGCTGGTTGGATGGTCATCCTTGGCAACGAAATTTTGCACCCATTTAAAATTAGTTCATTTCACAATTTCACAATCCCAACCAGCGGCTTGGAAATTTGTGTGTGGTAAGTCGCTTTGGGTACTGTGGTGTGGAATTGAGTTGGGCTCAATGAATGAATTACTCGTGGGAATTGGTTCCCCTGCGAAGGCCAGTTATCGATCGGTATGAAAGGCAGTTAATTAAGCGGAGCGTCAACGAGCAGAGGCAGTTGCCCACCAAGCGCATTACATCAACCTGGGGTGGCGGCGGGCGTGGATTGGTAGAGCGAGGGGTAAGTGGAGGGAAAGAAAGAAAGGATAAGAGCTTACCAGCAGGCGCTAGAACGGACGAGAGCGAGCTGGAAAGCAGTTTTCCGCTGAAAAATCAAATGTGGCCTTCCTAGCAGGTTAGGATAAGGTACAGTACCGTATGGTACGTATGTCCGGCAGGGACAGGAGGGATTGGTGTCGCCGTTTGAGAGAATCCCACTGCGATAGGATGAACAGAGCCAGAAATCTCCGCCGGGGAACGGAGAGAGATGATGATGATGAGCTGACAAATGGTACTATTTGTACTTGTGGCATAGTGCTCTACTACCGTACTCGCTGGTGGTAAATTGCGGCTTCTAATCATAGCGCAAAGTTTATGATAGATACACACTGTGATTGTATTTTTATTCATCTGTTGCTGCGCGGGCAACCCTACTGTATGGCAGTGGGTGAGAGAGTGAGGGAGGCTGCGTAGGTGTAAACCAAGTAAGTGTACTATTGGTCGGTTGGGAGTGGGCGTAGCAATGCTCATTTTTAGGTATGTGAGTTATTCGAATGCTGAGGTACGGTGGGAGTCTGAGGGGGAGAGGAAGAGAGACATCGCCCCCTCTTTTTTGTGCTCTGGAGGGAGCAGAGTGGAGGGGGTCGTGTCAGAATAGTGTTACCTCAGTTGTGCCCACGGTTCCATCGTTCTTGTGCCGACACTGGTTGATTGAAAACAGTGAGGGACAGGAAGAGGAAGGAGTCCCTTGCTCCTTGCCTTATCCATACCATTCCGCCGGCTGTTTTCGCAACACACCAATACTGTACTAGTACTCGAGTACGGTACTCGTAGAGAGACTAGATTTTGAAATTCCTTAGTCTCTCTACGCACACACTTGTGCGTTCTAGCACCAGTCCATATGGTACTCACACCTAGGCACTGGAGCAGAGAGGGACACTGGTATTATGAGGATATGGTACGGTACACTGTGCTCGAGCACGGTACTCGAGAACACTTGCAGGGAGGCAGGAGGTGAGAAAGGGGGCAGAAGTCCATCGTGCTCTGGGTTGGACGCTGGGGTGTGTGCAGGGGGTGGTGGAAAAAGAAAGGAAAAAAAGAGTGGGTGGGTGTCTGTGCAAATTCTGCAGGAAAAAAGTGCTGGGATTTGCTTTTTTCGGTGATGAGTCGCTGCGACTGTGGTGTGCGAGGCTCCTCGTTGAAATGTGACCCGATTTGCAGTGTCTTTGACCTGGTCACGCCTAATGACCTCCTGTAATAATGACCACTCTAGTATAATTACTGGGCGACCCCCCCGGAGTCCCGCGCTTTCTTCTTTTCCCTCTCTCTTCTCCCCTATCGAGTCCGCTGCTCACAACTTCCATCATCGTGCATTCCCGAGGTTCGTTATTCGCGACATTTTTGCACACTACATCCACATAGCCGAGAGACCTCGCTTCCAAGTTGGATCGTTGTCCTCCTTAACTTCCTCATAAAACAATTGATATCCCCAGCTATCGCTGCTACTACTTGCTTTACTTACATGTTAGAGATACGGGAACCAAATCCAACATCCACCTCCTCTAACTAAAAGCGTCCTGAAAAAAACATCAGAGACGCCTCTGCAATCACCTATCCCACGTTCTACATCGAGAAACCAACTTTACAAGTTGATACGAAGACAGCAGCATGCAACAATTTGAGCAATCGTCCTTTGCGACTCCGTTTTACCCGCCAGGATACGGTGGTTACAGTAGCCCTCCGCCTGGTATGCATTCGAGATCGAATTTCTACCAAGAGGGTTTTGGAGCGTCTATTCCGACACCAGCTCCTTCGCCACGAACTCCTAGCTCGAGCAGACGCAGAAGTTCTCAGCATCCTGAATTCATGGGTTCCTCCGAGTATGTCAGTGGCAAGCGGCCATCGTCTTCCAGACGGGCCGGGCATGAACATGCCGAGTTTTCTCATGAGCAGTATAGCACTGCTTCTCCCCGTCCGGGGGTGCAATACAGAGGCGCCCACTTTATGCACACCCCTGTGCACACTCCTCCCCCCTCATCTCACGCCCATCACAACATGCCCAACCTTTATTCTTACGTACCAGGCGGCTTTACGCAACAGCAGCCCGAATACGTAAGTCGCTCTGAATTTCCTCATTTCCATTCCCGTCGTTCTCCTTCTCCTTACTACCCTGCTCCTTCTTATCCCCATCACTACACCCAGGATTCCACACATCGTAAAGAGTCTCGACGGCATAGGACTGCCCCCCGTCGTGAAGCTGGCCGTTATTCCAGTCGTTCTTACAAGAATGATCACAATACTTATTCTGGTACTAATGGATACTCTTATGATGAACAGTTTCCCGCTCCTACCCCTGGCCCTCAATCCCCTCCACCTCGTGATCGAACTAGATCACGAACTCATACTCACAGACGTGAGGCCACTTGGTCTGGCGAGCCTTCCCCTCGCTCCCCTCCCAAGCCTACCAAGCCATCAAGGGCAAACACTGATCCCGCTGCGGCCGACGCCGATGCGATTCGCAGAAAGGCAGCTGCTCTTGGGATTCCAGCTGATTACTCTTTGAAGAACTGGGATCCTAATGAGAGACCCGTCATACTTTTGGGATCCGTCTTTGATGCCAACTCTTTGGGTGAATGGATCTTCAACTGGACCAAATACCATCATGGAAGGTCGCATGATGCTACTAAGACTGCGGGTGGACTTTGGGGATTGTTGATTGAGTTGAGCTCCAAGTTGAAGAGAGCGAGAGAGTTTTATCCTCAGATCAAGGCGAAGGAGAATCGGGAGATTTTGGATGATTTCACGGAGAGTGGCGACAGGCTTTGGTCCAAGTTGAAAGATCTCCTCAAGGCTTGCGAGGAGTACATGTGGAGGGGAGCTCGCGGAGTTGCCTCGCCACGTCCAGAGGAAGGCAAAACGGTTCAGATGGGCAAGAAGTCAGGAGCCGAGTTTGTCGACGCTATGTTTAACGGCGTCAAGGAGTGGGAGCGTACCGAGAGATTGATGAGGGGTATGGCCACGTGGTGTCAACGTTTTGAGGTCAACTGTGAGGATATCCTCCGTTGTCCAGATGCTTAAGATGGTGGATGACAAGACGGAACAATCTGAAGAAAGGTTTTGGCGGACGTTCTTTTAATTATTCTCTTGTTGAAGAGAATTTCAAAGCACGAAAAGTTTTTGTTAGGGCGGTTTGAACTCCTTTTAGATTGGGGCGTTTTCCTTTTTTTCATTTCATCTCTTTATACCTGTCATCATTCTTGTCATTTTCACTCTGCTCATTTTCTATTAATTTTTACTCTTCTACCCTTGTCTTTTGTATACCCTGATTTTTTTTGTTACTTGTTTAATCTTGTTCATTCTCCTTCGGTTTCGGTCGGGAGCATGGCATCTTCTACTTTTTTCACTTCAAAAAGCGATTGGGCTGTACTATTAGCTTCTCATCTTGTTTCACGGGTCCACTCATGTTATACAGGGTTTTTGTTTTTCCTCAATTCCGTTGGGCTCTGGGTTTTCGGTTTTCTTTTTTACCAGGATTTTTGGGAAAAAGTTCTTATATCATTTTTATTTTTATTTTCTTTAGGGACTTTTTTTTCTTTCTTTTTTCGGATTCATCTGCATATTGGGGTTCACTTGAAAAAAATCTCTATCGTGCATATGGGAATGGATTGGGAAAAAAGTTACAGGTTTGGGTGGAATCGTTTTGATTTTTGTTATTTTTTGAGATACCCTTTTTGCTTTATTGTTTCTTTGATCGGTTGGTTCGGCTGAGGGGTGGGCGGGGCCGAGGGAAAAGTGGTCGGGAGGATATGAAAGAATGGATGGATGGATGGATGGGAGTACAGTGGTTGGAAACACCCGGAATTGCACGATGCAATACAAATACACTGTTACAACAAGTTGGAAGTGGGTTGAAAGAATGGAAGGAAGGAGGTGCAGTGGTAGGAAACGAATGCGAATTTGCAATATGGCAAAACAAAATCACTGTCACAGGCTGGCTGGCTAGCCCCGCTGCTGCTACTATCGTCGTCGTCGAGACGGATGGCGAGAGGGAGAAAGAAAGAGTTACGAAGAATTTCCTTGTGTCGTTAAAGTCTAATGTAATATTTTTATTTTATTTCCTATATTTCCTTTGTCACTGTCTATCTACACAAATTTACTCATGCTACGCCTCTGTTTTTCGAAAAGAAGCCCCTCCCCTCACCCCTCCCTCCTCTTCCCCACTTTCCATTTTTATTGTGGAAGTGATTTTTTTATTTTTATTTCCCTTACTTCTCTTTGGTCAGGATCTTGGAAATGTATTCTACTCCACTATTTATTGTATGTACTGTATGTAACGTTCTGCAGCCCAGTTTAATTGTTAATGCGAACATTTTATGCCTTTTTTTACCTTATCGCTGAATGCACAATTACCATGAAGCCTGGGAAGAGAATGGTGGAAAATTACCCCGCTGCTACCCACCCATTCACCAACCAGCGGGGTCAATCATTCAGCTTCACAGCCCACTTACGGTAGGCCGCCCAGTCCGGCCCAGTAGAATGAATACCCGCATACAAAACGTCATCCGCGAATCCAACCACCCCATTGACAGATTTCACAATAATAATAATATGATGGATACTTTCTAATGAATAGGCGCACGCGTGCTTGGAGCCTCCTCTTCCCTCTCCTTCTCAGGAGAGAAGAATATGATAACTCGCAACAAATCCTGTTTATTTTTTAGCAAGGCAGGAAGGGGGAAAAAACAGACAAAATGAAACGAAACGAAACGAAAAAAAAACAATTTCACGCTTACCTATGATACCTATTTACCATAACTGTAACCGTACATACAGTACCGTAGTACAGGCAGCAGAAAGAATGGGTTCAGTCCCTTCCCTTCCCCACCCACCTTCTGCGCAGCGCAATAGAACGGTCGAATTCGCGATCTTTTTATCTATCGTCTTTTGGTTCGCCCACTCTATATTATGCTCATGATGTCCATGCGCATAACCCCCCCATTCCTGACTGGCCCGTCTGTTCGTTTTGACAGTCAGTCGTGTAAATGATTAAAATGTACGGATAAGTTTGTGAAAATCGAATTTGGTGTGGGGTTGGATTGGATTGGATTGGATT
>Ga0307507_10006226_pt1 | contig 18566 bp, 19 predicted proteins | sample 7_EM_MG_FD_207223 | JGI IMG/M metagenome (GOLD analysis project Ga0307507, IMG submission 207223) | Populus trichocarpa ectomycorrhiza microbial communities from riparian zone in the Pacific Northwest, United States - 7_EM | ecosystem: Host-associated > Plants > Roots > Unclassified | place... | reverse complement strand
CGCCAGCTACGCAACGGTATAAAGGACGTCTCTGTGGCATCAGAACTCAGGATTTCGCTGACATCGCTGGAGGGCGGCTTAGGTAGCATGCTGGCGGAATTTTACTCGATTGCAGATTACTCCACAACCGCGAGACGGATTCCAATTCGGTTTGCGGGAGGTTGTTGGGCTCGACGCCAGCTACGCAACGGTATAAGGGACGTCCTTGTGGCATCAGAACTCAGGATTTCGCTGACTTCTCTGGAGAGGGTGTTAGGTAGCATGCTGGCGGAACTTTACTCAATGGCAGATTACTCCACAACCGCGAGACGGATTCAGATTCGGTTTGCGGGAGGTTGTTGGGCTCGATGCCAGCTACGCAACGGTATAAAGGACGTCTCTGTGGCATCAAGACTCAGGATTTCGCTGACATCTCTGGAGGGGGGCTTAGGTAGCATGCTGGCGGAATTTTACACGATGGCAGATTACTCCACAACCGCGAGACGGATTCAGATTCGGTTTGCGGGAGGTTGTTGGGCTCGATGCCGGCTACGCAATGGTATAAAGGACGTCTCTGTGGCATCAAAACTCAGGATTTCACTGACATCTCTGGAGGGGGGCTTACGTAGCATGCTGGCGGAATTTTACTCGATTGCAGATTCCTCCACAACCGCTGGACGGATTTCAATTCTGTTTGCGGGAGGATGTTGGGCATGACGCCAGCTACACGCCGGTATAAGGCCCATTTCTACGCGGTCAATAACCATGAGGTTAACACTCTGAGTGGGAGGGATACCCGGAGGAATACCCGGAGGGATACCCAGACGAATACTTGGAGGGATACCTGGAGGACTCGGAGCCATAGGGAAGCCATGAGTGAGGTGCCGCCTGTATTTAGCAGAATTAGAAATTCAATAGAAGACTATGTAAATGGACTATATGAGTGTAAAATATATTGTGACCCAGGTCAGAAAGCAAAGGGGGGACCCTTGACGTATTTCCAGAGTGAATCCTGAAGATTAGGTTGCGTATCAGGCTGTGCCCGGCAAAAATGATGGTGCCCCGGTGATGCCCAGAATATATGGTGTTGCACCAGGTGACGCCTGGAAGATATGGTGTTGCGCCAGGTGACGCCCTGAAGATATGGCGTTGTGCAAATTGCCCCCGGTGATAGTTAGTTTAGGTGGTTGCGTTCTGATTTGCGGTTGACATTATGTACGCTAGGTGCGCCAAGGATTATTTTTGCTGATGTATAGTCACAATGAGAACACAGTTTATCAAATTATCACCCTTCCACCAATAACCTTTAGTAACCTTGATATATTCAGTTGCTTGTCGGGATTGATTTTGAGACCAGGAACTGGTTTAGTGTTGTGGATTTCTAGAATTGGTGGCAAAGGAACTCATAGTGGCATTCCTAGTCGATTGCATGGAAGAATAAAATCTGCGACCATATCGTCTTGTACTTGGGACTTCTTGCGGATTAGATGTTTATTCTTATGAATCCAGTAGTAATGCATCTCATCATTTGAATGAAAGGTATATGCATTATAAGTACAAGAAATCAACAGACGCTATCCGGTGGTTAATGGAGTAGTATGTATTTGCCCAATGGTAACTACTTGAGCATTCGTTTTTCAAGCTCTTTCCATTGCAGGAGAAAGCACTCCAGGTGATAGAATACCATCTCTGGCTTCTTGTGTCCATCAATGTACATCCCTTTTCTCACTTCCTTCCCTTCTAATCCTAGCTTCTTCAACCAAGAACTACTGCCAAAGCAGTTAAACTCATTCTTCCTTTTGTATGCTTTTCAATGAGAGCTTGATAGAGGCAGGTGATATGAATTTCGGTATCTTGCTGGCTTGTTCATGTGGTCCAATATTTGGTAACTGCCTTTGCAAGTCCTTGTTGAGAAATATCTATTATATTATTAGCTCTTCCAGTTTTCCATTATGATTAAATGTACAAGTTTTAACTCATAGAGTGACTTACTTTCACTAGCTCTTTCTAGGTATTCCCATAGGCATCCGGGAAATGTCGGAGCGTGGTCCAAGGTGGTCCTGAACGCTCCTGGTCCACCAAGGGCGGTTATGGTCCCCGTGGTTCACATGGCCCACTCCGATCCGCTCTGATCCACACTTTTCGAAATTTTACCCAAAATGTCGGTCAGGGTGGATTAGGGTGGACCAGGAGGACCACGGGGACCATAACCCCCCTTGGTGGACCAGGAGTGGTTTTTACATTTTGCTGATGTACTGCAATGAGAGTACCTTCATCATTTAGCATACTTTGAGACTTGGCATGCTTTCCCCTTGGCTCAAGGCTTGATATCAATTTTAAATTCAACTCTTCTCTAAGAGAATAATATTTGCAACTGTATACTTTTCTCGATCTCAATTGGTAGCAGTATTGAGAGCTACTGTCTTCCGTAGAAGATCAGAGTACTTCAATTGCCAGTTCATAAATTGCAGAACTGAGAAGTATCTCTTGATGTCCTAACCACTTTTGGGAAGTCGCTTTTTTGTGTCTTAGCACTTTGCGTTTATCTGCAACTCCTAGTTTGTATATAATATATATCAGTTGAACTCCTCTCACCATCATTTACTCTTGGGTTTAAAAAATTCACACATTTTTCAAGAACTGTTGCACGAATATACTTTACCACCATTGGCCATTTCTCATGCACCAGTCTCTCTATATTCTCCAAGTGGCTTTCAGCATCCACTTGACTTTGTTGCTCTTGCTCTATTTGTTATTGCTTCTTCTTCTTAGTTTTCTGAGCTCTGCACTATAGGGTAGTTCAGGATGGCCCTCCTATTAGACTTGGACTGCTTGTAGTATGATGCTGTGAGAGACTCCAAAGGTGTAAACTGTAATAAGATTCCCAGATGAAGTTATTGGAGATATTGAGTTTGTTACTTTTTGTCTATTTGGTGTGCATTCGTTGATATTTGAGACAGAGGTGCGGGATTCTTGTATATCACAAGTCTTTTGGGAATGGCCTTCTTTTGATTTAATAGAGCATATATGCTGGCCTTTGTTATTAATAGTTAGTATTGTGATTGTAACTCGAAATTGAATTTAGAATTGATGATAATGGTGGTTATATATTAGGCTCATAATCTTTCAACTATTGAGTATTAGCATATCTTAGTCATCTACACTTCATAGTATTTTTCATCATGGTACTAGGTATATTCTATTCCTTCTTTCACTCTCACTAAAATTCTCACTTTTTAATCTTGTACTACATTTCTCTTCTGGCTTTATTTTAAAAAAGAAAGTGCTAGCCTCTTTTGCTTTCAAATAGCTTCACCTTAGCCTGTTTTTTTCATAAAGGTTTTGTGTTGTGGTTGACTAGTTCAGAATTGCATTTGGCCTGTTCAGAGAGCCCGGTTTGAGTTAATTTGCACTATTGTCTAATTTTACCGGTGTCCAAGAAGAATAAAACTCATTTTCCCCACTCCCACTCTTGCATCTCTTTTTAGCTCTTCCAAGCTGTCAGAGTTGGACTTAAAAAATTGTGTGACTGTAGATTGCGGAGTAGAATGAGTTCTTTGATAGCTATTCTGATATTAATTAGAGAAAAAAAGAAGGGAGATATTAAGAGAATAATAGGTGCTGCCTTGGAGAGGAAGATGATTGAAGGAAAAATTTACCTAATAAGAGCAGAATTCAGATTCTACATAGAGGATACAAGTAGGTTAACTGGAGTAGTGGTTTTAGCATTGTGATACCACTTGTGGAAGGGAAGTGTGGTGCTCTCAAGTACTTGTAGAAAGTGAGTAAGTTCACTAGTATAGTGTATCATAGGTTCCTATTCAATTAAAGGAATTGGGACAGGCTGTAGTGCTTTGGGCTTGCTGTCATAATCAATTTTGTCTAATTGATTTACTGGGCAAAAGGGAACTGCAGCATTGATCCCATGCTCAACAATAGCTATTGCATCTGTGAATTAGACTCCTTTTTCAGTGGAGCCGAGGGTGTCAAATTCTTCATCGCTATCATCAATGTAGGAATTAAACAAACCTTGGTTATCACAGGTTCCATTGAGTGTGGTCCATACTTGTAACAATCCTCAACCTGCAGCTGAAATAAAGCTTTCACAAAGGCCTTGATCAAGGATAACTAGGGTACAGGCCAGGTATGGTGATGTTCACTTTTGTCCAACAGTTCCTAATTGTGTCTCCTATAACTGAGTCACATGCACTTGATATCAGGTAAATGGCCTGTAAAATGACAATTTTGTGAGATATTTCGCCATGGAGATTGAAGTGTTAAACTATGTATTTTGTGTAAAGGCGCTTATAGGAAGCCTTGAAGAAGGCAATAATTTCACAGTCAAGAGGTTGAAGGAAGGCAGTCGTGCATGGAGGAAGGCAAATAAGCTTGATATCTGTTAAAACCTATGGGGTTGTCCATGTGTACTTGTATTATGGGGGTAGTAATATTCTAAGAACAAGGGAATATACTAGGCCTGTTCATTGATACTTCGGAGAATATGTCAAGGGAGACAAAGGTCAAGGTAGAAATATAAAGTAGGTAAAAACGATAAGTGGTTGTTAACGTGTATATATTGTTAAGGTCTCTTCTCCGTTGCTTGATGATCGGTAATAGCCACGAAGACACCTCAATATTTATATTCCGCGTCTGGGTGTTCGCGGGCTACATAATCTCTTCCTATAACTAAGTACCCTTCTTTCACCTAACTCGACTTCCTTGAAGTGAGAGCCCGACTTGACCCTGAACATCTGTTATCTTTCTACTCTCGTTTGCGCAACTTATTACGACGTATGCCTCTCTCATGGGGCGGGTGTAGAGCCCGTCCTCCTGGATGGCTATACGAACATTTATCTATTGCTAAATAGATTTACGAATAATCTCCATGTTTTCGCATCTCATACAATTATTCGCTGGGATAGAAGATGGCCAGTCTTCATATTGTTGGCTCCATCTTGACTTGGTCTGCAGGAGGCATTCCTTTGTCTCCACCGGCTTTACGCGACTCTTTCTTATCGATCGAACCAATGGTTACGACTATAGTTATCGGTCTTTTGTCAACAACCCCTTTGGGAGTTCCCCGACTCCATTTCTGAGCATAGTGCATTCCTACTAGTTACTGAGGGTCTTTCTAGAGCGAGGAAGCCCTAGTAAGGTAGATACGTCCCGTCAGTTTGTATCCACGTTTTGATACCCACTCTTGTAGTGGTTTTAACTCTGTGTGATGTCGTCCGATCGAGATGCTTTCACTCGCATCAGGTGCTCTGAGGTCCTCTCTCATATATCCTGCAAACAGGAACCGGTCGGACGGACGGCTGCGACGTATACGGTGTTGCAAGTAGGGTCTTCTTTACTCATATCTTTGGTGAGGAGACGCAACTCCCCAGGCGACGTGTGGTGACCTATTGTCCCGCCATCGGGGCTGGAGGTGGGTGTTGCTAGGTCTTTTTTAGAGGTTTGTGCGCGGCGGGAGGGTAATCTGACCCTCTTATCCATCCGGGAGTTCTGTGCCTAACAACTTGATTGGAGGGAACTTAGGACAAATTTGAGTGGGGTAATTATCTGTAACCAAGGTGATATATTGTAGAGCAATTACATTTCTTCATTAATACCACAAAGAAATTCATACCGTAATCCTATTAGAAGTCAGGCTCTCTTGTTAAATCTATAAATTACAGAAAGACATCAGCGAAATGTATTTCTGTTCTGATCCCTAATAGCTAGATACTGATTTCCCTTTAGGCCTCTTGGGGTTACTGGTGGATCATTCTTTGCTTCCGCTGTCCCTGGTTAACCTTTGTGTTACAATTCTCTCTTCTCCGAGTGATACTTGCAGCAGGTAATCGATAGTTCGCTAACGATCACTTGTCTTAGCTTGATAGCTGTTGCAATAGCTAAGTCCCTTGACTCCTATTGAGCAACGTCGATCGCTAGGCTCTCTTCAGACAGTCGTGTCTATAATCCCGAACTTGTAATAGATAAAAGATCTTGTATTGAAAGTACAGTCTCTGAAAGAACTTACATGGTTGCGTGAAGAGCCCAAATCCCAAGCCTCTTTTTTGTTCAATTTTTTGTTTTTCATCATCTTAGATTTGTTTCATCTTCTAGGTCCAAAAGGTGCATGCAGCGTGAAGCTATGGTATGAAAAAATCTCCTATAACTAACCCACTAGCGCCAGGGAAAAAACCATCAACTCACGTTCTTATGGTCTGGAACCAACTGCACACCAGCTACGCCAAATAAGAAATTCAACCCTGGCTAGATAAGCGGGCAGGAAAGAAAAATCAACTAAAAATATAGGGAGGAATCAACAGGAAAACCCTTGCTGTAGACATCAATATAATAAATAATTGTTATAACCACTTATGAAACCCAAAGTAACCGACAATGAAGGAAGAACAATGAGGATGCAGGGGCATAAAAAACCATAGCAGCAGTGCTAGCATTATTTATGAACCCAAGGCGTTGACATCCGCCACTGAGGCAGTGCTATACGACCACTGAGCTTAACCAAGGTGTGCGACCGTGGAGAAATTGTGAGGGTGGCGTAAGATAAAGAGGCAGTAGGATGCCAGCCGAGTGAGTGGATTGTAGCTGTAACCGAGCAACGGGACAAGACCTTAAGGGGTGAGAGGCGGAGTAGACCCAATAACTGTGGAAACTATCGGTAACCCTGTACCTGTCTGACTACTAGTAGGCAGCCTCTAAAGGAAGTGAAGAGAACGGAGAAATCGACCGTAGCCTGTTGAAAAAGTTTCTCCTACTGCGAACTGTAGTCCCAGCCGTCTGTAACATGGGCGAGAGGGTGTTGCCGACCGTGCGAACACTAAGCGAGGCAGCAAAACGCAAGCGAAGGGAGGGGGTGATGGAGCCAAACGACCCCTAGAAACAAGGACGCCAGGGCCCAAGGACATGATAAGGGAAGTAAGGCATGAGGGGGGGGTGCAGCTCACAGATAGTGCTGGTGCAGCTCACTGGGAGTGCGGGGGTAGACGTTGACGATGAATTCTCATGATGTTGAGATTTCAATCGCCTGGTATGTAGAGGAGATGGTTCGTGACCCAAATCCCAAGCCTTTTTTTTTTCTTTTTTTCTTTTTTTTTTATCATGCGTTCATTGTTTTTAGGCACAAGAAGCTTCGTGTAGTGCTAGCGATGGAAAGAACAAAACCTATAAATCAAAACAAATAACAAAAAAAACCAAAACCACACGTTCCTCCGCGATAACTGAAAATCTTTCTAGCCTAAAACCATTTGGCTACCATTCCTCTCGGAAACAAAATATAAGGAAATTACAGCGCTACAAACTACTTCTCATTCGCGCGCTTCTTGCAAGGAAAGATACATGTACGGAAATATCAAGCATACCAAAAAAACCCTACAAAAACAAACTCTTACGGGCATATTCAGTCTAGTCTTGGGGTGGGGGGGGGGGAGGCAGAAGGAGCAAAAAAACGTTTGCGGATCATGTCCGGGGGCAAGCTGGTCTTTGTGCCTGTGATGTACTCGCCCGGGGCTCGTATTAGGTGGGGTTTGGACCATAATGTGGCGCCTTGTTCGCGGGAGGAGACATCTTTCAGTATGAGTTCTCGGTCCCTTACCCGGGCAGGGCAGGTAAGGATGGCGTGTTGGAACGTTTCTCGTTCGGTTCCGCAGCGGGGGCAGGTAAGGTTTGGGTTCTCGTTGAACCAGGAGGGGTAGGCGGCCAGATAGCTTTTCGCCGCTCGCATTTGGTGGATCCTCCCTGCTACAACCTTTCCTAGACCCATGAAGGGGTGCGGGGTGAGGGAGGGGGGGTATTCGTACTAAGGGGGCGTGGGGGCATCGGTGGCCCAATCCTGGAGGAGCATGTACCTAGCTCGGGCTCGCAGCGCCTGGTAGATTCTTCTCATGAGATCCGGTGGGGGAATATTTGTCCTGGGCGGGGGAGGGGCGTGTAAGACGAGAGGGAGGCGTGTGAGGCCTTCTTGCAAGGGCAAGGTGAGGTGAGCGACGGGGTCGACCAGGAGGTGCTTTCTCAGGGGTGGAGAGGGAATTTCCGTTCGCCAGTCGAGGGGGAGGGAGGTATACAAGGGAGAGGCCTTTCGTAAGGTGCCTGGACGAGTCCTGGGCCCTGAAGGAGGAGAGGGAGGGGAAGGACTGGGGGAGCCTGGCTGAGGCAGGGTTGGCGTATGGAAGGGCGCAGGCAACTCTGAGGGCGGCCAAGCGCCTTCTATATCTGCAATAGGAGATGATCGGGGGGAGGCAAGCCTCGCGGGCAAGGATGGAGGTGGGATTGGAGAAAAGGTTATTCATTGTCCATCTCTGAACTCTGTGCCAGAAGCTGTTCATGCCTCTGAGTGCAGTGTATGTCGGGGTGAGGAGGTCGGCTCCATATGTGAGTATGGGGCAGAGGAGGCCGGTGGCGATGCGGTGGCAGAGGAAGGGGCGTACGCCTGCCCCAGGGGAGGAGAGGCGTTTGACGACGGAGAAGATAGCCTGAGCTAGAGACAACCTGTGACTGAAGTGGTGCGTGGGGGAGAGGGCGGGAGTGAACCAGTAGCCTAGCCATCTAACGACCATGGAGGGGTGGAAGAGGTGGCCCTCTAGTTTGATGGGGGCTGTTGAGGGGGGGGTCCTCTGGCTTGGGGTTCGCCAGTGGATTAGTTCCGTCTTGGGGACCGAGAAGGATACACCTATCTCCCGGCCTCTTGCGGATATGGTGGAGAAGAGTTCCTGTAGGCGGCGTACGTTACTCCTATAGGAGGAGGAGGCCACTGTGATCGAGAAGTTGTCGACGTAGGAGACCATAAGGCCCCTAGGTACGGACATGTGAAGGGGGGCGACATAGAGAAGAAAAAGAAGGGGGGAGATGGGGGACTCTTGGGGGGTGCCGACGGAAACCGGGGAGGAAAGGTTGGGGGAGCCCTGGGACACCAGGGTACAGGTTCTTTCCGATAGGAAGGAGGATCCTCAGTCGACCATATAGGAGGGTACGTGGGAGGCCAGGAGTCTGGCTCTGAGGGTGGAGGCGTTGACATTGTCGAAGCCAGCTTTGATGTCCAGGAAGAGGGTGGAGACCTTCAGTCTGGGTCTTTGGAGGGTTCTTATCTCATGTGTGAGGGCGAGGCAGGCGTCGGCGGAGCGAAGTCCAGGGAGGGAGCAGCAGTGGTTTGGGTGGAGGAGACCTTTGGAGTTGGCGATGGCAGACAGCCTGACTGTCATAACCTATTTGAGGATTTTGGAGATGGTTTTGAGGAGGACGATGATATGGAAGGAGGGGGAGGAGTCGTAGGAGGTCTTGCCGGGTTTATCCAGGACAACACCATTGGCGGTTTTTAAAGATGGGGGGTGGTACCTGAAAGTTACCAGGGGGGAGGGGCGTTCGAGGATGATCGAAGGGTTGATATAGTTTACCCTCTTCCATACCGAGTAGGGGACCCCATCAGGGCCAGGAGCAGAGGAGGGGGAGCACTTGGAGAGGGCGAGTCTGATCTCCTCCTTGGTGAGGGGGGTGGCGGAGGGGTTCTTTGCTAGGCGACCTCTGCTAGGCAGGAGGTCTTTGGGGGGAAAAAAATGATTTAAGAGTGCGTTGTTGACCGCAACTGGGTCTGAGGCATCAGGGAGGGAGAGAAATCTGGGGGTCTTTCTTGGGGTGACCAGTTGCTTGGCCGTCCAGATGTTGTTTTGGGAAGTTTTTGCAAGGAAGTCGGCCCAGTAGGAGGCTTTGGCTCTTTTGATGGCTTTGAAGTAGCCGAGCTTGGATCGCCTTGTTGTGGCGTAGGAGTCGGGGGTCCGGAGCCTCTTAGCCGTGGGGGTAGCTTTCGTGAACTCCTTCCGGAGGGTGGTGAGGAGTGGGGTCCACCAAGTCTTAGACTTTGGGGAGGGGCGTGAGCGGGGTGTGCTGTCCTCGTTTGCCGTTGTGAGTGCGGAGAGCGCTGAGCAGAACCACTGGTCGAGCTGGTTGGGGGAGGGAGCGTGGGGGGGGGGCAGGGATTAGCCAGTTTTTGAGTCTATCCGTAAGCCCTGGCCAGTCGGCCTCTTGCTAGCGGGGTCTGGGCTTATTATTATGGGGGGAGGGGGGGTGTATGGAGATCAAGATGGGGGTGTGGTCGGACCCTGTAGAGGGGAGAGATGACGCGTCCCAAGAGCGAAAAGCAGGGAACATATGTGGGTTGGCGAAAGACAGGTCGATGGCGCTCGGTCTGTGGGTCTCTGTGAAGGGGAACCGAGGATAGACGCCTGGGGTGTTGAGAAGAGTAAAGCCTAAGTCTGTGGCTCGGTCGAAGTAGGGGGCGGACTCGCTGTCCTCTTTTGTGGAGTGGAGTCTGGAAGGGTCGGTTGCTGTATTGTGGATGTTGAAGTCGCCTGCGACAAGGTAGAGGTATTCGAGGTCCCAAAAGGAGGACTCGGGAGAAACTGAATGGGGGTGTGGAGAGAGTGGTCTCGCGTACGCGTTGCCGATCGTAAAACGGGGGAAGTTTGTACCGAAACAGCCTTGTGGAGTAAAAACATCTAAAGTCATAAAGTCATCTGTTTCTGGAGGAAAAAAAGGTAATACTGCAAATTTTTGCAGAAAGTTTGTGGATACATAGCAGGCCACTCTGGGCCTAGCAACGGGAGGAGAAAAAGATTTGAAACCTGAAAAACTAGGGAGAAAACCCTTGGAGGAGGGGGGGTCTGTAGGAGGACGACATCGGCAGGGGGGCCTTCTGCTAGGGAGGAAAACAAGAAGGGAAACAAATCCCAGCTACCCAGGCTGTTATGCTGAATGAGGGTGAGGTTGGTCGCCGGAGCCAGTCCATGGCGGGGGGTGGAGTAGGGTTCTTTAATCATTTCCGGGACAAACCCAAGGGTTTGGAAGGAGTTACTAGCGGCGGGGCCTGGCCAGTGGGTGCTGGCTGGGACCCGCTGGGGGGGGCGGGAGCGTCTCTGGTTTGTTGGAGGGGTCTGGGGGTGGAAAGGTCGATGGTCTGGCCTGAAGGGGCTTCGGGAGTAGAGGGTGCTGGGTGGCCATCGTTGCCCACATCCATGGCTTCCTCACTGTCGGGGGAGGCATCGGATAGTTCTTCGTCGGAAGGTGGGGGGGCCTCGGGTTGAGGAGGCGGGATTGGTCTAGCCCTGCATTCCCTGGAGAAGGCATCGTGGTCGCCACCACAGTTGGGGCAGTGGGGGGGGGGAGGTGGGGCAGCAACCGGAGACAGTCTTGGAGTCGCCGCCCTTGGGGCAGGTGGAGTTTTGGCATCTATGAGCCGAGCGAGGATGATGAAGCGCACAGTAGGGGCAGGTGGGGTGTTTCTGGGTGTATCGGGCAGAGGTGTGTCCGAAATAATAGCAGTTGGTGCATTGGGTGTAGCGGTTAGCTTCCGTCGTTTTCTCGACCTTGAGCCGCTTTGAGAAGAGGAAGATGGCTGGGAGGAGGATGGGAACGTCGTCGGGTTGACGGAGACAACCACCGAAGGGGCCTGCTTCGTGAGCCTAACAGCTCGGCTCTTGTTAAGGTACCGGGCCGTGCCAATCTCGACCGCCTTCGCGTTGAGGATGGAGTTTTTGATAAAGGTGAACAATTGCTTGTCGTTGTCTGGTAGGATGTGGGTCGGGATTGAGTGAATTGCCAACTGTACCCAAATCCCAAGCCCCGAGGGTGCCCTTATATAGGGGTTCTTCCCTCAACCCTACCCTTGCGGAACTCGTGCTCTCGCGTCACCTGACTCATGACTCATTATATATCATAGTGTGAAATCCATTAGCTGCGCCATATCTCGCAACCAATCAAAACCCATAAAACAAGTCATGTGCCCTAAAGGGGTCACATGCGCAAAACCCCTGACTCATAATTATGAGTCATGTGCGAAATACATAAACCACATGGCTACAATTGTGAGTCATATCACTTTAAACAACCAATAACAATAAAGCAATGACCGCTATTGCGTCGTTAGGTAAAAACCTCTGAGTAAAGTAATATCATAGTGTACAAGATAACAAACCGATAACTAATAACTATTAGTCATGAGGGAATCTGCCTTGCTTAGTCACCGTTTGTGACATTTTGGCGGACCCCTACTTTCTACCCGTTCACCCCTGTTGCTCTCTCTTGTAGACCTGGACACTCTCATTGTACTCTGGTTCTCTCTTGTCAAAACTTTGATCCTCCTAGCCCGCGCTTGTGCCAACCTTTGGCATCTAGATTAGCTCTTGTGCAAGCCTTTTTCCTTCTGGTCCGTAGTTGCCTGGACTTTTATTTTCAGCTCTGTACTTGCATGGACCTGATCCTCCTGGTTCATTATATTGTCGTTCCTGAATTCATCTGGTCTATCTCCATTTGACATCTGTTCCCTCTTGGTCAATCACTTGGTGGCCACTTAACCCCACCAGGCCTCGTTGTTCTGGCCTTTGGTAACCTCGTTCGTTCCCACTTTGGATCATGAGCCTCCTGTCTCATCACGGCTTGGATCTCAAGCCTCAGATCCAGCCACAACGTATCCCAGCAGGCCTCCGGTTGCTTCAGCTACCATAGTCTTATTTCTGGAACCACTCGAGCCAAGCTCTTTAGCTTCTCGCGTCATCATAGTCTGGCCTGGATGCTCTGAGAAGTGTCATAGTCTACCAGATCACATGAATACGGAAGAAATCGTGATGCAGAATTACTGCCATTGTACATCTTGCCCTCTCCAGAATCCAAGTCTTTTAATCCGAGTCTTTTCTACCTCTTGCATTTGGGTATAGTGTTTCACCTAGCTCGGCCCTCCCTCGCTATACATTTATTTTCACATACACCGCCGATACTAATATACAAAATAGTAGGCCTCCAGGGCTATGTGGCTATTCATGAGCCAGCCTTTTTTGCCCCAGATTTTCCACTCCCCTCCATCAGAGGGACTGGTCCCTCACTTGGTTCCCTCTTCACAACATCCAGATCCCATTCATTGAGAACAACCTCTATGCGCTCATTGAAGCGATTAGGGTTGCTCGATTCAGTTACATACTTCATCTATACGAGTATAACTAACTCCAGAGTGTCTGTCAGTGAGGATTTGTTTTGTTGTGTGGTCTGCGGAATTACCGTCTTAGATGGGCTGAACGAAAAGCATAGTCGTAGTTTGCATGCCTTCATCTCTTGGAATGAATCCTTGTCCCTGTCTTGACATTCCTGGACCACAATATTGTCGCTTAGTGGCTAATTCTTTCCTCCCTTTACGTAAATCGCATTAGCCTCCTCTCAATCTCCATTGGGCGTTAAAATGGGTGGTAGTAGTTTGCCACTAAAGGGTAAATTTCAATCCTTGTGGATTCTGCGCAAATTTCTCTCAGGCTGAGGACCCTCTCTGCCACATGTTGTCCCCAGAGTTCTTCAATATAAATGCGGAAAAGCACCGGTAGGTCAGGAATAGAAAACGGGGCCGCAGCCTCGCTTAGTCTGAGCCGCTTGATACTTCTTGCCCTCCCAGCTAATCTAGTCCGCTGAATTACCGGATCTACTCACTGCTTGCACTCCGGGACTTGAATTTGCAAGCTAACCACGGGCGCTAGGTTCCGGCTAGGTCTGCTGTTAGTTTCAAAGATGTGCTGGCGTATCTCTGGACCTCTCTCTCAGAGTCTCGCAATCCTGTTAGAGAGCAATCTCTCATTCCAAGTCTGCATACTGAGGACTATAGTAGTATCCTGATCATACATTCCGCTTAAAGCAAGGTGCTCTAAGGTCTGGATCATCACTCAAAGTCATTATCTTTATTCATTTATCTTGAGTGATTTCACAATGCTCAACTCTATCAGGCCATTATTTATGAGTCTCTTTCTGCTTCATGCTTGCATAAAAAACCGTATTTTTGGGTTGTACAATGTGTTTGTCACTAGTGTAATGTGTTCTAAGAGTATCTTCCAGAGATGTTACTACTAAGTCAAATTACATTTATGGAGGCTTATGATACTACTGTGCCTGAAATACTCTTAAGCCTAAGTACAAGTATTTGGTTTTTGTTTTGCATTTGCTTCTTTGTGAAATTCTTAATTTAGTAATAGTTGTAACGTTAATCAATATTAACGATTTAGAAAATGAGCCTGTCAAATGATATTAATATAAATCTTTAGAGTCAAAGTAACTCTCATGATATGTAAAATAGGTTTCTTATTTTTAAAATACTGAATAAATATATTAAATAAAGCAGTAAAAATATAGAAATTACAAGAACTGCCTTTAAAAGATTTATTTTCTAAATATTTTTCATTGCCCCATTAGTATATATTTTCTATATTATTTCTAACCTCAAACATATATCAAATTCTTGATCTTAGAAAGTAAGTCCCTATTGCCAATATTTTAAAGATATATTCAATCACTTATTGGTGTTATAAGAGAGTTGTACTACTTCTATTTTCTAGTAGGAGATCCTTTAAGGACAAAAGGGGGAAAACTCAAAGAAATAAGGTATTTTACGTAGTTATGAGACATGTTATAGTGATAGGACACTTTTTGAAATATAGATTGAGTGTAAAAGAACTTTAAGAGCACATCAGCAAAAAATCAGTTTGCATCCTGTGCATCCTGACTCTTCCTGAGACCCAGTTTGCATCCTGAGACCCCTGTTTGCATCCTCAGAAAAGAAAAGTCGCATGAGAGCAAAACGCGTTAGCTGATAAGTTAAATAGCAGTTTATTCTAGCTATATGGAAAATCTGGGCCTTTGAATCCATCTGATGGTGGACTGATTGAGGATTGAAGGCCTTTATGTCAAAAATTGACTGTTTCACTTTGGATCCCGGCATGTACCCACAATAGTTGAGCGTTAGAAGTGCCATCCAGTGCCAATAGATTGAAATCAGCATGTAGTAAGCTGGTCAAAAGTTAGGTTCAGGATGCACCAGGAGAAAATTTGTATGTGTATAGGATGCAAACTGGGGGTTCAGGATAGACAGGAAGAGCAAGGATGCAAGGAAGTTTTCTTGCTGATGAATAATGCACAATGCCCAGAATCTCATAAAATTTAGTCTATGGAATGCCCATAGGCATTTTGATTTACTGTACAAATGTTACAAACAGTGACTAAGCAAGGCAGATTTCCACATGACTAATATTTGTTAATCATCATTTTGTTATTTTTGATGCTATGAGATCAGATAACTCATACGTTTTCACATGACAACGCAATAGCATGTTATTGGGTTATTGCTATGAGTTGTTTAGTAACATGACTCACATCGGTGTAGGCTTCTTTATGGGGCGTGTTTCTGCATCAGGAAAATGTCGGAGGGTGGTCCACTCCGATCTATTCTGATCCACACTTTTCGAAATTTTACCAAAAATGTGGACCAGGGTGGATCAGGGTGGACCAGGAGGACCAGGGGGACCATAACCCCCCTTGGTGGACCAGGACTGGTTTTTACATTTTGCTGATGTGAGGAGCGGGGACAAAATAACCTAGGTTATTCTCATTAACTGGCTGAGAAAATGATCCAAACCAGACTAAAACTGAGAAAGCTAGAGTGATTTGAACTTGTATATCTTCAGAGAGCTCTATCTCACTCAGTTTTGGTCCGATTTTGATGAATTCTTTTTTAAACTGCAGTTAATGACCTGCTCTTGGCGCCCCATTTCTCAAAAACGGGCCCCGAGACGAACACTACATGTGTGGTCATGTGGTGGATGTATTTTGCACATGACTCATATTTATGAGTCCAGGGTTTTGCGCCTATGATCCTTTTGGGTACAGGACTTGTTTTATGAGTTTTGATTGGTTTTTGGTATGTTGCGCAGTTGAGGTATGAGAGTTGGCTGATGGATTTCATACTATGACTCACTATGAGTCAGGAGTTGTGTGACACATAACGTGAGCCACACAGGGTTAGGGTGGAGGGAAAAACCCCTATATAAGGACACCCTCGGGGCTCGGGATTTGGGCACGAACCATCTCCTCTACACACCAGGCGATTGAAATCTCAACCCTATGAGAATTCATCGTCAACATCCACCCCCGCACTCTCAGTGAGCTGCACCCACACTCTCCGTGAGCTGCACCCACACTCTCAGTGAGCTGCACCCGCACTCTCCGTGAGATGCCCCCCCTCCTTCTCGCCTTACTTCCCTTTTCATGTTCTTGGGCCCTGGGGTTCTTGTTTCTAGGGGTCGTTTGGCACTATCACCCCCTCTTTCCGTGGGCTTTTCGCTGTCTCGCTTAGTGCTTGCATGGTCGGCAAGACCCTCTCGCCATGTTACAGACTGCTGGGACTACAGTTTGCAGTATGAGAAAACCTTTCAACAGGCTACGGTCAATTTCTCCATTCTCTTCACTTCCATTAAAGGCTGCCTAGTCAGACACGCATACGGTTACTGATAGTTTCCACGGTTATTGGGTCAACCCCTCCTCTCCCCCCTCAAGGTTTAGTCCCATTGCTCGGTTACAGCTACAATCTACTCACTTCGCTGGCACCCTACTGCCCTTTTACCTTACACTGCCCTCGCGATTTCTCCACGGTCGCACCCCTCGGTTACGTTCAGTCGTCGTATTGCACTGTCTCGGCGCCGTATGTCAACGCCTTGGGTTGTTGAGTAATGCTAGCAACGCCGCGATGTTTTAGTGGCCCCCGCACCCCCTTGGTGCTTCTTTTATTGTCGGTTACTTTAGGTTTCATAGTGGTTATAACAATTATTTATTTTGTTGGTGTTTACGGCAAGGGTTTTCCTCTTGATTCCTCCCTATGTATTTATTTGATGTTTCTTATTCTGCCACCTTAGTCAGAGTTTGATCTCTTATTTTGCGTGGCTGGTTTGCGGTTGGTCTCATACCATAGGGACTTGGGTTGATGGCTTTTTCCCTGGTGCCGTTTGGTTTGTCACTCAGGTTTTCCTTTATCATAGCTAGCGCTGCACGTAGTCTTTGTACCTAGTCGATGAAAAAAGCAAAGCACATGAACAAAAAAAAAAAAGAGACAAAAAGAATGCTTGGGATTCGGCGTACTCCCCACCCTAACATACGGAGCTGATCTCTTCACCTCTAACTTTTGTGTACTAAAGGGAATGAGCAGTTTTTGGTACAGAGTCCAAAGAGGGTCCACCAATGCGTTCTTGTCCACACCCACGACTATCCTCTCTTGGGAGGCCTGTCTTCCCCCCATTGCCCTCTACTGCAGGTACAGCGGACGCCTGACCGCACTCCGGATTGCCTGCATTTGTCACAAACGGTGACTAACCAAGGCAGAATTCCACATGGCTAATAGTTCTTGGTTATTGGTCTGTTATCTTTGACTCTATGAGATCAGTTGACTCATAGGTTTTCACATGACGACACGATAGTGTCATTGGTTTATTGTTGTTGGTTGTTCAGTGACATGACTCACAATTGTAGTCACGTGGTTTATGTATTTCACACATAACTCATAGTTATGAGTTATGGGTTTTGCGCATTTGACCCATTTGGGGCACCTGACTTGTCTTATCAGTTTTGATTGGTTGCGAGATATGGTGCAGCTGACTCCTATGAAGTCAGCTGATGGATTTCACACTATGACTCACTATAAGTCATGAGTTGTATGATGCGAGAGTATGAGTCACGCAGGGTTAGGGTTGAGGGAACAACCACTATGGAAGGGCACTCTCGTGGCATGGGATTTGGGTTCTTCACGCAACCATCTTAGTTTTTTCATATACTATACTTTCAATACAAGATCTTTTATTTATCACACTTTCGGGAATCAAAACACGAGTCTCTTACACAAGCCTAGCGATCGACACTGCTAGATAGAAGTCAGATGACTTAGCTATCGCAGTAAGGAATCTAGAGAGAAAAGTGATCATTTGCGAGGCTATCAGTTACCTGCTGCAGGTATCACCCGGAGAAGAGAGGATTGTAACAGCGCCCCCTCCACCGTCAATCCCGCTGCCGGCAGGCTTTCACTGACCTTCACCTCCCTCTCTGTCTTCAGGGCCCAGGACTCCTCTTGACATCTCACAAAGGGTCTCTACTCCGTATATCTCCCCCTCGATTGACGCACGGCGGTACCATCCCCCCTCTCAGGAAGCACCTCTCGGTCGACGCGTTAGCACACCTGACCCTCCCCTTAAGTGAAGGCCTTTCACTGTTCCCGCTTATCCTCTACACTCCCCCCCCTCCAGGTACAGACAGTTCCCCGCCCCACTCATGAGACGCGCCTACAATGGCCTTTGAGGGCGGGTGAAGGCCGTACTCCTCCAGGAATGGACTACTGAATACCCCACGCACCCCTACTACGCACACTCACCCCGCTTCTCGCCATACCCTTTCATGGGACTCGGGAAATTTGTGGCTGGAAGAATTCACCAACTGCGCACCGGTAAGAGCCACCTGGCCGCCCACCGCTGCTGGTTCGACCTAGAAAAACCGCCCACCTGTTCCCGCTGCCAATGAGACCACGAAAGCTTCGAACACACCATCCTAGATTGCCCTGCCTGCTCCCACGACCGAGACATCCTGCTGAAAGCTGTCTTGTCCCTCACCTTCAGGGCCCCCCTCTGGTCTGACAATGCTCCCCTACAGGCCCTGTGCCAATTCATCCTCGTCACAAAATACCGGTTATTCCCTGGAGATGTCACCTTTTTCCTCCCCCCCCCCAGGCACCCCCGCCTCTTCCCCCTCGT
>Ga0307507_10006225_pt1 | contig 18566 bp, 1 predicted proteins | sample 7_EM_MG_FD_207223 | JGI IMG/M metagenome (GOLD analysis project Ga0307507, IMG submission 207223) | Populus trichocarpa ectomycorrhiza microbial communities from riparian zone in the Pacific Northwest, United States - 7_EM | ecosystem: Host-associated > Plants > Roots > Unclassified | place... | reverse complement strand
CGCTAGGCAGTAGGAATTAGGTCTTGAAGGTTAGGAAATCGATTGTTTTTGATGGTAAGATGGGTATGCGTAAGTTTTGGAGTGTGGCGCTACCTTTTGGTAAGGTTGCATGTGCGGTAAAGGTTTTAAGACCTTATTCTACAAGCTTCCACTCCTTAGAACGCACCTTTTTACACACCTTTTTAAGACAGATTAACTAAGCGGACGCAGCCAGACGAGAATCTAGAGCGCGCTGTTAAGCATTAGTAGCCTCTCTCTTAGCATTATAGGAACAACAAAGTTTAGCCAGCGCTATTAACAGCTTATTATTAAGCTTTATAATAGCAGATTAAACCTAGGACCCTAGCAGCAATTAATAAGGGTACTAAAAGACTATTAAGAGTAATAGGACGCGTATACTTAGTATTAGAGATAGAACAAACATCGCAAGACAATTAAATGTTTGCCTTAGTGTACTCTAAACAAAAGGATGGTTGTTAAGAGGAAGGACTTGCCAACACAACGTAAACTAACCCCTTTTTCGCATAACAAGAATATAGAGATAGTATTATCTCACCAAGAGACAGTATCGTAGCTATAGTATAAGACCAATAAGCCATAGAAGAGGACGAAGGAGCCTTAGGTATAATAAGCAATAATATTAACCAAATTAATTAGACAGATATCACACCTCTAGTAGACAACTTAAAGATATTAGGAATCTTTAAGGACAAAGATAAAGAGGAGGGAGATAGTATTGTGGACGCTTTAAGTATAATGTTATAACTACTTAGAGAAGAGACAGAAGAGGCTAGTTAGTTAGTAAGAGCACGGTCCAGAATGGAGCCTATAGAACCATGTGACGAGGAATAGTAAGTAAGGTTATATAATATAATCTATAGGATCTATATAATCTATAGGATCTGTAATAGAGTATATAGAGCAGATAGAGCAAGCAAAGTAAAGACTTTCTTAGGAGTACGGATGTGTATTTAAAGGACCACAGTTCCTACCTAGATAGCTTCCTTTCCTTATAGTGAATCTTAAAATATAATTAGAGTTAATCTATTAGGCAACCACTCCACCAGTTGTTATTTGTTACTGTTATATTATTAACTTAGTTCTTTACCTATATATCTAGCCTATTAATAAGTCCACCGTAGTTTCTACTACAAGGCTTCGTTACAAATATTTTATATAATAATTAATAATATTAAAGCCTTATTAATTATATCTTAATTTGGTCGTTTTTAAAAGACTATAAGGTAAGAATATAAATAGGGGGCTTAATAATGGAATAATAGAGTATGTTATATAGACAGACAAATCCTTAAGAAAAAAGGAGGAGTCTGTATACAAGGTAAGGAATGGCTTTCCCTAGGTACGTATAGCGCACATACCTTACAGGTAAGTTACCCCTAAGTCGCCCTAAGGTCGCCTATACCTTATAGCTATATAACTATCTACTTAGGTTTTACCTAACAAAGACCTAGGTATTTATTTCTGTCGCTTAACCTAAAGACTTTACTTTAATATATAGTTGCTGAAGTTTTTTTAAGTATCTCTAATTATATTAGGCTAGTATCTTCCTTAGTATAATAAAGCCTTATAGGAAATACTACGGTAAACTCGCTAATAGGCTAGGTATATAGGTAAATAAAAAGTTAACAATATAATAATAACTAGTGGAGTAGTTGCCTAATAAATTAACTCTAATTATATTTTAAGATTTATTATAAAGAAAGAAACTATCTAGGTAGGGATTATAGGTCCTTAAATACACATCTATACTCTTAAGAAAGTTATTGCTCTATCTACTCTATCTACTCTATTTACTCTATTATAGATCTCTTAAATTATATAGATTATATGGATTATATTACGTAACCTTAGCTACTATTCCTTATTATATAGCTCCACTAGTTCTATCCTAGACTATACCCTTATTAACTAACTAGCTTCTTTTAACTTGTTATAGATTGACTTAGCAGTTTACAAATAAGCTTAATTGCTAGCTATTGACCGTGCTAAGTACATTGACGCGTGATGGTTTAAGACGTTTGATAAAGAACAGGAACAGGTTAAGAAATGTGGTCGAAGATATAGGGGTTGCGATGGTACGTGCGTAGGTGTCATGGGACGAACGTACGCGGGTGACTCCCGTGATATAACTCCTCTCTAAGTAGTTATAATATTATACTTAAAGCGTCTATAATACCTAGCGCTATTATATAGAGTGTAGTAGAATATAATAAAGTACGGTAAAATGTAGTAGGTAGCGTATATAAGGTATTATAGGGTAGTCCTTATTATGGAGTAAGTATAAGCGGTAATAATATATAGCGAAGTAGATATTATTAAGCTATATATATAAACTATATAATAAAGTTAAGATATTGCGCAAGGAGAGAAGGTAAGGAAATGGGAAGAAAGTGTATATATTGTAAACTTAGTTACTTAGTTAATATATACACAAAGTAGAATAGGATTTAAGTAGCGGTCCTAACAGAACTTGACAGGATTTAGTGGACTTAGCAGAATATAGCAGAATGCGGCAGATTGCCGTTAGATTGCCATTAGATTGCCATTTCGCGGTCGGTCTCTTCTTGCTGCGTTGGTGGAAATAGGTAGATGTGTATAAGGTATTATAGAGGTGTCCTGTAACAGTCCTGTAACATAGCTTATTAATTAATTAATTAATCGCCTCTATATCGCCTCCTATTTAAAGCTTTAAATATAAGTTTTAAGCTTTTAGTAATAAAATATATAATATTCTAACTGGGTAGTAAGCCAAACTTTCCCAATTAGGAAGGTGCAAAAACTTTAGTTAGCAAATCCCGTAGACTCGCTTAAATTAGCGTTGGTTGGCCCCGCGCTAATTAGCCGCCCTTAGCCGCCAAGCCTCCGAGCGCGCTCTTGGCTTATTTAGCGGCCCATACATATACCGCCTAGTCGCATCTCGTTGTAAGTGCTTACTAGCACTGCCGATCGTTTAGAGAACACCGCCCGTTTTACTAGATAAAATGGGGTTAATCTCTAACAGATTAGCATGCTTAAAAAAGCGCCCAATATTAAAATTAAATAAAGCTTTTTAAATTAAACGAATATACAGGATTCTACCTATATACTAATTTTAATGGTATAGCAACTAAATAAGTGACCTATTCTTTTAAGCTCTTACCCAAATCTACTATTTAGTTATACTACCTTTAGCTTTAATTACATCGCGTATATATTGCCTTATAGATATAACAAGGCGATATAAATCTGCTTTAGTAATCTTGTCCCACTCTTTCTAAATTGCCTATTATATCTCCTCCTCTGTATAAGGCCTTTAGCAGCAGTAGGCGATTTACTTCTTTATTAGCTTTTAAAGCGCCTTAATTGGATTAAGATTAGGGCTATTTAGGGGCAATTAAGGAGTTAAATTTAGTTAGCTTTAAACTTAATTTTAGTGGATTAAGCTCTATATAGGGGCGCGCCGTCTATTTATATAATAGATGGGGTAGGATTAAACGGCTAGTGGGCGTTAATATATATATAATACTCCCTATTATAGTATTTGTAGAAGTTTTTTAAGCTTAGGTAGATGTAATCTTAGAAGCCTTAAGCTGTAATATTGCCCTATTTCTACTTATCCCAAAAAACTAGAGGCCCTTTTTTAACACCTATAAAGTAAGCCTAAATTATTATATAAGATATATTGCAGAGTCTTAGCTAAAGGTAGTATGGGTAATATTGTTTATAAGGTTGTTAAGTTATAAAGATACGCTAATAGCCGCTATAGTATATTATAGATTTGTCTGTCCGTATAACCTTATACTAGTCTTTAATTGTTGATAAGCTTACCTAATAGGCGAATATAAGTTGCTCTTAGCGCTGCCTTTAGGTAAGCTATAGCTTTAGGTAAGCAATATATTACTAAAAGCTTTCCTTTTTTAGTAATTGCCTAATTATAAAGTTAAAAGTATAGAGTCCTGTTTTAGTAGAGAGCTTAGTATAGGTGGCGGTACGCGTCTAATTATAAGATTTAATAAAGTTGACTAAGCGTTAGCGTTTAGGCGTATTATATCTAAGGCGATTTCTAAAGCCACTATATTATAGAGTTAATAGCTTATTATAGATAGTGTATATAGTTAATAAAGGCTCTTATAAAGTAGTTATAATAGTAGTAAAAGGCATAAAGAGAACGTTTTAGAAGGCCTTAATTGCGTACTATACTTTATATAGTATGCAGCCACATCAGTAAAGATTGCGCGCCTATATAATTACGCTCTGCTAATACTCATTAATATAGCGGTAGTGTTACTTAATCCTCTGGTCTTTGTGCCGTAACTATAACGGAACCTTGTAGTAAGAACTACGGTGGGTCCTGTTATTGGGCTAGGTGTGTAGGTAAATAAGAAGTTAACAATGTAATAACAACTGGTGGAGTGGTTGCCCAACAGATTAACTCCAATTGTATTCTGAGATTCACTACAAGGAGAGAACTATCTATGGTAGGGACTGAGGTCCTTTAAATACACAACTATACGCCTAAGAAATCCTCTCTTGTACGTGAGGTACGTGTTATATATAAGGTATATAAGTTCCTCCCATTCCTTGCGTTTAATATATAGCACGCCACATGACCTCGGTTACCATTTCTCGTCATATAGCTCCACCGGCTCCATCCTAGACTATGCCTATATTAACTAACTAGCTTCTTCCAACTCTTCTTTAAGCAGTTATAACATTGTACTTAAGCTGTCTATAATACTATCTCCCTTCTTTTTATCTTTATTCTTAAAGATTTCTAATATCTCTAAGTTGTCTACTAGAGGTATAATGTCCGTTTAATTAATCTAGTTAATATCTTTACTTATTATACCTAAAGCATCTTCTTCTTTACACGCGTAATATTATGCTCGTACTATTGCTGCCATACTGTTACTAGGTAAAATAATGCTATCTCTATGTTCTTATTATACGAAAGAGGGGTTGGTTTATGTTACGCTAGTAAGTCCTTTATCTTAATAACCCTTTTCTTATTTGGAGTGCACTAAAGCAAACATTTAATTGTCCTGTGACGTTCGCTCTACTTTTAACGCTAAGTGTGCGCGTCCTATAACTCTTAATAGTCTTCAAGTTCCCTAAGTAACTTGTTATAGGGTCTTGCATTTAATCTACCACTGCGAAGCTTAACGGTGACCTAGCGTAGGCCCTAGCTAAGCTTAAGTGTTCTTAGGACGCGGAGCAGAAAGCCTTAGACGCTTAGATTGCAGCATCCGCTCGGTTACTCCATCTTAAGAAGGTTTGTAAAAAGGTTTGTTCTAAGGAGTAGAAACTTGTTTAATAGGGTTTGTCTAAGCTAAGTAATAAGAGAGTAGAGTTTCTAGAGAAGGAAATAACTCCAAGTAACGTAGTAGTTGCTCCTCTTAGGTCCCCTTTAGTTAACTCTTCCTTTAGCGATCCTTTTTTAATGCTTTCTAATCTGCTTTCTTTTAATACTCCTATACCTTTCCCTATAGCGTTCTCTAAGTTGCTTAGTAGTTCCTAGGTAGTCTTACTATAGCCTATCTACTTTACTTTATACTATGTTTTGTTATCTACGTCCTTGTAACTAATAATCTTTAAAACTTGCTATTTGTCTTCTTTTTACCCTCTATATATATCTGCCTTATAGACTGGTAGCTTAACATTCCCGTGTACTGGCTCTAGTATTGCGATATGCTGTATAGAGTAAATTCTTATTTTAGCTGGTAGGTTTAGTTTATACGTAACTAATAAAATCCTTTATGTAATTTGAAAAGGTCCTAGTCTAATATAGTCTAACTTCTTGCTTAGTTATTAACTCTTGAAATTTTTATATAGTAGCTATACTTTATCTTCCTCCTTAAGATCTGGTCCCTTAGATCTCTTAGTATTGTAGTACCTTTTTATTTATTCTTATACTAGTTTCGCTATTTCTTTAAGGTCTATATAAAGATTTATTAAAGTCTCTATTCTTTGCTTAGCTGTGCTACTCATTTTCTTTGCTTAATGTGGCGATAATAATGATCTTGGCTTATACCCATAATTTGCCTTAAATAGTAACGTTCCCATTCCTTCTTATGGTGTTATATTGTATATAAACTGTATAACTAGTAGTAACGATACCTAATTATTCTATGCGTAATTAATATAGTGCCTTAGATACTGTTCTAGTGTCTAGTTTAATCTTTCTGTCTATTTGTCCGTCTGCGGATAATACGCTATTAAGGTTGCTGCGCGAACTTCTTATTCCGCTAAAAATACCTTCTAGAATACTGTTATAAATCTTAAATCTCTGTCTAATATAATCTTGCTTAGTGCTCTATGTCTTATAAATACTTCCTTAATATAGATTCTAGTGATATCTTCTGCTAATATTTCTTCTATGCATGCTATAAAGTACCCCCACTTTATAAGCTTGTCTACTATTACTAAGATTGTATTATAATCTTGTCCTATAATAGGATCTTTTAACTTTAGTAACTTAATAATAAAGTCCTATAATATAACTTCCCATAGTCTTTCTGGTGTCTTAACAGATTATAGCCCTCTATACGGCTTATGCCTTGTTGGTTTATTTCTTTAGTAATCTAAATATTTTTTTGTAACTTATCTCGCTAGTCCCCAGATTCCTTAAATAATGTACTCCTCTTAAAGTTTTAACACTAAGCCTATAGCTCCATTATATTCTTAAGTTAGTCCCTTATAAAATAACTTAATAAACTCTTTTGTAATAAACCTTGGAACGTAGGTTACTTCTCTATTCTTATACTATTCCGTGTCCAGATCCTCTGCCTATACTTCTTAAATCTTCTATGTCTAATTACTCTCTGGTAATTTGTGGATCTGACCTTCTCTAGTTGCTACGATTTTTAGGTAATTGTACCTAATTAATCTGTCTTAATTCTTTCGCAGTAAAGCCCCTAATAGCTTTTCGTTACTTTATAGTTTAGCCTTCCTGCTTAAAGCATCCGCTTATATATTGTCTATACCCTTAGTATACTAAATTTTGAAATGGTATTCTATAAGCATTTCTGCCTATTTAACCTATCTTTAGTTAAGTTCCTTGGTTATTAGGAACCCTGTAAGGTTCTTATAGTCCATCTTAACTACAAATAGTTTCTCTGTGCCTTGTAAGAATGCTTTCTATTTTTTTAACACTATAACTATATCTAACAACTCTTTGTTATAGATGTTATAGTTTAGTTCTAGTAGTATCATCTTTTAACTATAATACGCTACTAGATGCTATGCGTCCTAATGCTTTTATAGTAAATATGCTCTTAGTGCAAAGTCTAATATATTTGTCTTAACAACCGTCTCTAACTTTAGTTGGTAGATCTTAAAGATTAGTTCTTAGGTAAACAACTCTTTAAGTTCCTTAAATAGTTTCTTTTATTTATTTTCCTATACCCACAGTTCCTCCTTCTTTATTAGCCTTATAAATAGCTTAATACTCTTTAACTATTATGATATAAACCTCCTATAGTAGTTGCAAAACCCTAGGAATGACCTTAACTATATAACATTTTCTAGTTCTTGCTAACTTACTATAGCTTTAACTTTCTTTAGGTCCATGCTAATTCTTCCTAGTTTAATAATAAATCCTATAAAATTGGTCTTTTTTATAAAGAACTCGCATTTCTTAATAGCTACTAGTATCTGTTCTTCTTGTAGTCTCTTTAAGACCTATTTAACGTGTTCTTTATATTCTTTCTTACTTTCTAAGTAGATAATAATATTGTTAAGATATGCTATAATAAACTTATTAAGGTATTCTCCTAATATACTATTAATTCGCTTCTAAAACGTTACTGGTATATTTATAAGCCCAAACTGCATAACTAATAGCTTATATAGTCCTTCTTTTGACCTAAAGGCTGCCTTCTATTTATTGCCTTCCTTGATCCTAATCTGATAGCATGCCTATCTTAGATCTATCTTTATAAAGATCTTTACATTGCCTATTCTATCTTGGATTTCGCTAATTAAGGGTAAAAGATACCTATTCTTTCTAGTAATGCTGTTTAACTGTCTATAGTCTATACACATCCTAAGTTTTCCGTTTTTCTTTAGAATAAACAGTACTAGATATCCTGCTAATAACTATAATAGTCTAATATATCCCTTTCTTAAGTTCTCTTGGACAAACTCCTTAAGCGCTACTAACTCTGTTTTAGTAAGCTTATAGATTGGAAAGAACTTTAGACTTATTCCTAGTTCTAACTCTATCTTATAGTCCTATACTGCATACTTTAACAGCTTTTTACTTTCTGGTAACCATAACTTTTTGCTATACTTATAGTATCTCTTTAGTATATAACTTAAGCTTTGCTTAGTCTCTTTATATATCGCTCCAACTTGGTACTATACCAACTTAGTTTGCTACTGCATTTTGCGCCATTAAGTATCTTTAATATTAACCTAACCTATAACCCAATTAATCTTTAGATTATATTTCTGTAACTAAGGCATTCCTAATATTGCCTTGTCTTTTCCTAATAGTAAGATATTAAAAGATATTCTAACTGGTCTCCCTTTAATAGTTAACTAAATAGGTCCTATTTTATAATTAATAATACCTCCTCCATAGGCTATCTGATCTCCTAAAATTATTATAAGTGGATATAGGTGTTCCTTTTATCTATATAGTAACCCTATTCTTTCTACTACTATTGGTAATATGTGGTTTTTTATTACTCCACTATCTATTAACGCTTTAAACTATTAATCTTGCCACTTAATTTTTAAATTTAGGTATTGTCCTTAAATTCCTTTAAGGGTCTAAGGCTCTGCTACTAGTTCCCTCTAGTCCTATGGGCCTTCTCTTTTCCTAACTATTGGCTACTAGATCCTGTTTATACTTGGTCTACTTTTAGCCAATACTTAGTTTATTTCTTTTCCTCTATATACTATAGATAAGTGTTCTCTAGGCAGTCCCACCACTATTATCTATCTAGGCATTCTTTTATAAGGAATCTTCTAGGTTAAAGTATTAGGTCCCCTTAACTCTGTACTTCTACTAGGTGCTATTTATATATATACTTAGCGTCTCTAAACTGTTTTTCCTCTGGAGCCTAATATATCCTTATTAGGTATTTCCGGTTCTTGTCTTTTGGTACCCTATATATGTTATATACGTTATCTATATAAGCTATCTATAATAACGTATAATATGCTAGGTGACTTAGGTTAACTCTTAGCTTATCTTTATCCTTAAGTTTAAACCAATACCTAGTTATCCTAACCACTAGTGTTTCCGCTATAGGTACTAAGATTTATTATTCTCCTCTCTAGTCCCTAGATCCTTCTTCTAGGTTTCTTAACATTATAATTAATACTCCTTTAATATAACTTATACATTTTTCTATAATAGGTTAGTCTTGGACAACTTTTTCGTCTAGTTATATATAAAAGTCTTCCTATTTATTGTTGTGTTATTGCCTATACCACTTTCCGTATAACTGGTTTAGTGTGTATGGTTTATCTATAAGAAAGTACCTTGTTATTACTGCGCCGTAATATTCTTTAGTGTGTCTTTCTTTAAACCTAACTGGAATGTCTAGATCCTCTTCTTATTCTAGTTTGTTTAACTACTTTGCTCTAGGTGTCCCTGCACTAGGCCTATTAGTAACTCTTTATATAGGTACTCTGTCCCTTATACAACCTGGTATAGCTAACCTCTTATCTAGCTTTTGCTCTTACTATATAATAATTCTTTGTCTAAACTTATCTATAGTTTCCTGTGTTTTGCGTCTTATAGCTAAATCCTTAAAGTCGTCTTACTTCTTAATCTTAGTATTAACTTTTTAATCTTTAGGCTGAACACCGTATTTACCTAAAATTGCTATGGTTCTTATTTGTTTCTTAAAATCTTGGCTTTTTAATAATATTCTTACTTATTCCCTAAACTTATAGTTCTTAAACTTGCGTCCTATACTTATTTATTTGTTACTAAACTAAGTTGCTGCTCTTTCCTATCAGTTTTTATTTATTGTGGGTTCTTAACCTGTTTTTATTACATACTATAAGTCTAAAGCTTTCCTTATTTCTTTATAAGAATCTTAGACCTATAGCCTTTTACCTTTTATAAGTAGTAGGCTAGCACTAGCAGTTATCTGCTTACTTAATTATCTTTAGATATTACTCCTTCTATCTTATAAAGTAATAGATGCCGTATCTAATAGTGTTATAATACCCGTTACTAATCTATGTTCTATAGTGGTTTTAGTCTCTACTTCTATTATATTACTAAGGTATAAGTACTTCTAGTTAGCCTTCTTTTCTTCCTTATTACTACTAATTAATAAGTACTCTAACTTTATTGTTATTATTGCTAATCTTTGTCTATATGTTGCTTTAACATCTTAATTTAGCTTATAGAGTTAATATTATTTTTTATTTAACTCTCTAGTTCCTTTAAGTTCTCTTAACTCTAGCTCTTATAGCTAATAGCTTGCGCCATACTTAGTATCTTTATAAATTTGGTATGCGTTATTGTAATAAAACGCGAACTGTTTAATTAAATACTCCTTAGTCCTGCGCAACATCCCTATATCCGCGTTATTATACTCTAATAACCTAGTGCCCCTTACCGCGTAGTTACTCTAACTACCTCTACAGTCTCTAGCAAAATAACCTTATTTTCTATAATTTATATAAGCTCTATCTTTAAACCATCTTTCTTATTATAGAGTCCGCCTAAACGTCTTCTGCTGCTAAGATCCCTGGTTTAGCCTCTGCTCCTTAGTCCTATAATTACTTAATCTTTAACCTCTAGGTTTCTATAGTTTCTTTATCTATCTCTTAGATTCTTTGGTACCGCTTAGGTCTATTGGCTCTGCGCTATTCTATAGTTTTTAGCTCTATATCTACTAATGCGTTCTCTACGCCTTATATAACTATAGAACTCTATCTTGCCCTTTCTTAGCTTATTCCCTTTAATAGATCCTGTTATTAATTTTTATTAACTAATCTATTAAGTCTTATAGACTTTCCGCATCTTCTATTAGGATAATTGCGTCCTAGACTTTAGCCTTAAGTCCCTGTTTATACTGTGCTATAAGCGCCTTATTATTCTACTTAACCTACATTATAAGTGTCTGAAACTGTGTTGTGTACTTAATTGCTAAAGAACGTTATACTAAGTTTTAAAGCTTCCGTTCTACTATAGTTAACGCTTTTAGGTCTCTAAATATTTGTGTTAGCCTTTCCACAAACCCGTTCTAACTGGTAAATATAAATTATACGTCTTAGTTAGTAGTTGTTATGCCGCTAACTTATATCTCTGTAAGGTAAAGTTTAAACTATTCTAGTACTCTTCCTGTTAAGAACAATCCTGCGTACGCTACTTAATCTATAGGTGTTGCCAACTTTACTCCTTCCTATATAACCTTAAAGTGTATTTGCGTAAGGAATCCTTTAAGTTTTAACCTTTCTCCTAAGAATTGTTTGATTAACAGTAACTTAACCTTTGCTGCGCTAATTCCATTAATGCGTTCCTTAAGTATCCTATTATTATTTAATAAGCAATTAACTATTTTCTGTAACTAATCTCTTGTAACCACTTATAAGTCCATATTTGCTATACTAGTGTCTCCTAATCCTAAGGTAGTTATTGCCGTTAAGGGCATCGCGACTGGTGCTTTAGGTAGTATATTATTTGACTTTATTAATACCATAACTAGGTAGTAAATATGTAACGGAACCTTATAGCAAGAACTACAGTGGGTCCTATTATTAGGCTAGGTGTGTAGGTAAATAAGAAGTTAATAATGTAATAATAACTAGTAAAGTAGTTGCCTAATAGATTAACTCTAATTATATTCTAAGATTTACTACAAGGAGAGAACTATCTATGGTAGGGACTAAGGTCCTTTAAATACATAACCGTACGCCTAAGAAATCCTCTCTTGTACGTGAGGTACGTGTTGTACATAAGGTACGTAAGTTCCTCCCGTTCCTTGCGTTTAATACGTAGCACGCCACGTAATCTCGGTTACTATTCCTCGTCACATGGCTCCACCGGCTCCATCCTAGACCGTGCCTATATTAACCAACTAGCTTCTTCCAACTCTTCTCCAAGCAGTCGTAACATTGTACTTAAGCTATCCGTAACAGTAACTCTCTCTAGGCTTTATATAAGGTGTTTTAAACAATTTAATTATAAGCTCGGCGCTCTTGGCGATTAGGCGTTAAAGAAGGAGAGGCCTAAGAAGAGGCCTAAGGAGAGGGAGAAAATGGTACTATAGATGCGTCTAGTAACTCCATATTAGGTATTATAGTTGTATTAAAAGCAGGTCTAGTAGAGGCCTAAAAAGGCGAAATTAAATAGAAGATAATATTAGAAAAGCTAGGTAGAGCTCTTTAAGTTGGCTATATATTATATTTGGTATATAAGGGAGGAAGGGTAGGAGAATATATAGAAGGAGGCGTACTTAGTGGTCAATTTTTGTCTAAATTCTTATTAGAGGCCATATCTAAAGAAGTGTATATAGATTAGTGTTAGAAATAATTAATTTTAGTATAAAAAGGGCTGATTTTAATAAGAGCATGTTACGGGGCGCGGAACAGTGGCTGCTAAACGTATATATTCGAGGAGTCTACAAGACGTTGCGCGATCGATCGTAAGGATTGAGGGCGTAGGAAGGTAATATACTACGCGTGGCTGACGTAAGCTGTACGCGAAGCGTACGCAAGGGCATGGGGTTCCGCTAGGGAGTCTCCTATAGAGGCTCCTGCGGCAGCGTTCCGTAACACTACCCCCCCTCTTATAGAGGCGGAGCTCTAGCGACGCTGTGGTTACTATATATATATAGAAGGAACGCTTAAGGCATAGAGAAGGAAAAGAAATAATGCTAAAGGGGTTAGTGGTGTAGAGTTCTGCCAGCTCTAATTATTAAATGGACCAATTAGGATTTTCTATCCCCAGAATAGAAAATTGCTATTAGCTTAGTGGAAGGCGGTAAGCTAAACTAACATCTTTACAGTCCGCAGCGATATTATATAATAAGGCTTGGTACCCAAGAATTTAACTAATTAGATAACTTTAACTGGCAGTTAAAGTTCCTAAACATCTTAATAATTTTTTGGTTATATAATGGCAATATATAACAATCTAATGGTAATTTACCCTTATATGGCAGTATATAATGGTTAAACTCTATAAGGGCTCCCATAGAGGATTAGGCACGAAATCTCTACTTAGGCCCAGTTTCTATAGGTTCACGTAGTAAAAGTTACTAATTAGGTCCTTTGCATTTTTAAAGTCTTCCTATAGTTGCCATTCTGGCTAATCTATGTTAAATCCTATATAGATAGCTCTGTAGTAGAGCCGCCGTCCTCTACCTTTGCTAAAGTATTTAAAGTTAATAATTTATTTAACGGTCCACTCCTTATAGTTCTTATCTTTGTTCTTATCTTAGATTAATACTAGTAGGGGTTTAGGCTATATCTATCCCAGTAAGGGGTTAGGCTAGTAAAGGTATAGTAGCTATGGGTAAAATACAGGCTATATCCCATAGGTAGCTAGGGCTAGTAGAAGCTCTAGCTTATATATAGCTCCCCTATTAATAACTCGTTTAATTTAATAGGGGCCAAGATTCTTATAATTAAGTGACCTTATAGGCCTCTGCATAGAGATATTACGTATATCTAGCCATACCTAGTCGCTAATACGTATCTCTAGTGGTGGCGTTCTATAATAGTTAGCGAAGTAGGCCTACTTTACTTAAGTCTAGGCCATTTCTCCCCTATAGTAGTTAAGTAGATTTTTTATATGGTCTATATACTGGTTAGCAAGTAGCATCTTAAGGCGTTTTCTATATAGTAGTTTCTTATTAACAGGTTCTAGTAGCTCTATGCCAGATTAGGGGTAATAACCCTTATTTACAAAGAACGGAGTAAGTCCTATAGTAGCTAAGACATGGTTATTAGCTGCAAACTTACCTAGTAGGAGGTAATCTACCCAGTTATCCTAGCTGTAGGCAACAACCTATTATAAATACGCCTTTATACTAGTGTTAGTGTTTTTTAGCTATCTTATAGTCTTATAGTAGAAGGATATAGACATCTTAACAGAGATACTAAGACGTTAATAGATCCGTCTCCATAGGTTAGAGTTAAATTATATGCCCTAGTCAGACATAATGGAGTTAGGTATCCTATATAGTTAATAAACTTCGCGAAGAAAAGCATCTATAATGTTATTAACGGCTATGCCTTTAGTTAGGACGTAGTGACGTTCCTTTATAAGTTAGTATATTATTATTAGGATGTTCTTATAGGTACAACTATACCGTTTATAAGGTAGTAAGTTAGTAATAAAGTCTATAGCTATATCTGCCTACTGCTATATAGGGATTAATAGTAGGTGTAGTAGTCCTTAGTGCTTAGTGTAAAAGGCCTTAGTGCGCTTGCAGCTATAATAGGCACTTATAAAGTATTTAGCTAAGTCTATTATCTTAGGCCAGAAGTAGTATTGGTTAAGGAGTTTATAAGTTCCTCCTCTGCCTAGGTAACCGCTTAACTAGAGGTTATAGGCCATCTAAATTAGTTGCTGTTATAGGTCTTCTAAATTAGGAATAAATAGACAGCCTCTATAGTAGAGTCTGTTCTCCTTTACTTCTAAGGCTACTATATTAATTTGGCCTAAGTTTTAGAGGCTAGTAGGTGGCTTATAGGCGCTAGCAGTTTTTATAGTAATAGGTTAGTGTAATAATAGGTTAATAGAGATATTATATACAGCAGTAATAAGCTCATTAATTTTAGGGGGCGGCTTTAAGTCTATAGCGTAAAGCTAAGGTGCAGATAGTTCTGTTATAGGTAGCATACTAGGGGCTAAGTTCCTTGCTTTTAGGATTGTCTGCTATTAAAACTAATTATAGGGGTTATCCTCTAACTAAGGAAGATCTTGCAAGCAGCGTGTTAGGCTATTAGGTTTTATGCCTTATACTCCCAGCCTATATACAATTTTAAAGTTAAAACTAGAGAGGAACTCGTTCTAATATACTTAGCGTTAGTTTAGCTGCTTTATAGTTATAAAGTATTTAAGGTTGCGATAATCTATAAGGACTTTAGTTAGCTAGTTAAGTTCTACTAAGGAGAGTTCTGGTTAGAATTCTTTAAACACTTATATAATTATAAGGAGTTCTTTGTTATAGATCTTATAGTTATACTCTTATAGTATAAGCTTAGACAAGTAGAATATAACTAGGTAAAGAAGACCGTTATTACCCATCTAGGAAAGAACGCCTGCGTTAATATGGTCTAAAAAGTCGGTTTTAAAATAGAGTTGTCATCCTAGTGTAAAGTAAGCTAGGGTAGGTACTTTAGTAAAGGCATTTTTAAGGTCTTAGAATGCCTTCTTGTAGTTAGGCGTCTAGGTAAAGCATAAGTGCATTTTTCTTCCTTTTATAAAAAGGCCCTTTATTCGCATTATTGCTATAAATGGTGCTACTACGCCTAAGAAGTTATATATAAATTTCTAATAGAAGTTAGTAAAACCAAGGAAAGCTTATATATCCTTAATATAGTTAGGGGCTTACTATTTAGTAATTATATATACCTTCTTAGGGTTTATACAGACACCCTTAGTAGTAACAATTAGTCTAAGGTATTTTACTTCTATAACTAAGAATTCGCACTTCTTTAAATTAATATAGAGTCCTGCTTCCCTAAGGCGCTATAGGACCTTTTAAATATGCTTAGTATGCTTAGAAGGGTCATTGCTATAAATAAGTATATTGTCTAGATACGCCAAGCAGAAGTCGTTAAGGTAGTCCTGTAAGGTATTATTAATATAGCTTTAGAAGGTGTCTGGGCCATTATATACGCTAAAGGGCATAACGGTATATTTAAATTGCCCGAAGCGTGATGCGAATGCGGTTTTCTATTTATTACCTTCCTATATTTAGAGATAGTTAAAGGCAGTAATAATATTGAGCTTAGTATAGATTTTGGCTTAACTAAGCCGCTTAAGGGTCTTACGTATAAGCAGTACTGGGTATTAGTTCTTAATCGTAATAGCATTAAGTCCTCTATAGTTAACGTAGAATTAGATATCTCCTTTAGGCTTCTTAGCAAGAAGGATAGGGGTAGCTGCTAGTAATATGCTAGGACAAATAAACCCTTTATTAAGGTACTCGTTAATATACTTTTTTATAACTAAAAGTTTATTTTTTAATATTAGATAGGGTCTCTTATAAGGTATCATTTTTTCTTATTTAATATTAATAGTATAGTTATTAGGTTAATGTGGGGGGAGTATATCTACGCCCTTTTATAAGCACATGTTAATAAAGTTGTAGTACCTCTTAGGGAGGAGCTTGCGGAGTTCCTTGTTAGTAAGTCCCTTTTTAAGCTTTATAAACTTCTTAAAGTCTAAGGTTAAGAGTTTATTAAGTTCTATAGGCGTGTTGTCCTCTAAAAGGTCTAGTAGATCTATCCTATTACTATAGAGGACGTAATCCTATTCTTTATTAAGTTTATATAGCTGTAAGTAGGAGGCTGCTGTAATAACCTAGCTCTTTCTTTATACTATGCGATAAAAGGCTATGGCACTAACGTAGTAACAGTTGGTTATAGGTAGTGTAATTAAAGGTTCTTTAGGTTAATATCCTGGGGAGTAGGTAGAGACGGCTAGGCTATACCCTAGGCAGGTCTCTCTGTAGTAGTTAAAGTTAAAGATTACTTCTCTTTTCTTCCAGTTAATAATAGGGTTATACTACTTAAGCCAGTTCATTCTAAGGATAATAGGGTAATTAGTAAGTAGTGTAATATAGGCCCAGAGCTCTTCTTAGTGTCCGTTTATATCTAGGTAGAGTTATGCTATATAAATAATCTTTTATACAGTATAACTACCGTTAGTAAGTTATAGGGCGTGGGCTTTAGTAAGGGGTAAGGTTAGTAGGTTATATTTATATACAAATTAGGTATCTATAAATTTATTAGTAGCTTTACAGTTAATTATAGAACGGTCTTTATATTGTTTTTTAGTAGTTGTTTCTATTATAGGTAAAACTATCTATTTTCATCCGTCTATTTTTACTAAGTTATTTATTAAGCAGGCCAATATATAGATCCCTTTATCGTTAGGGTGTCCTAACTTACAACTTAAGGCTAGGACTAAGTATTTCCTACTACTTCTACTACTGCTGCTTCTTTATCTTATACAGTAATAGTGTATAGTAAGGTATTTGGTGTTTAAGGTGTAAAGTTAGGTATTAGGCGGCGATTACTGAGCCTAGCTATTAGGCAGTTTGGGTTTTTATAATAATAGCCTTTTTAACGGCATCTATAGCAGCGCCCTAGCTTCTAAAGTAGCTTATGCTCTTTGTCTAGGAGTTTATATAGGAAGGTTAGTATAAAGAGGTTAATATTAGCTCCGGTAATAGTATTAGTAGTAGGTGTTAGTAACCTAGTGTATATAGGTATAGTTAGTCCGGAGGGCTTTTATATAGAAGCCTTTGGGTAAAGGTTAGCAGTAGAGATTTAATTTAGCCGTCATTTAATCTTCTATAGGGCTGCCACTATGCTATAAACATTATTATAATTATAACTAGTGGTAGCGTAACTAAGATAATAGGTGACCTTTTTAAGGAGGTCTTCCTAGTCTTTAGCATTATCTTAGGAGAGGACTTTAGTGTATTCCTAGAACTTAATATAGAACTCGTTAAATAACTTAGTAGGACTTATCTTTAGGGCGCGTAGTTTAGCTCAACTAGTGGCCACTAGGTTATAGTTGCAATATATTAGGTTAAGATCGTTAAGGACCTTATAGTAGGACTGCTACTTCTAGGGGCTATTAGTCTCCTATTAGGCGAAGAGTTTATTAAATAGGATACCCTTTATACGCCTAATAATATAACCAATCTTAGTATCCTCCTTAGGAAAAAGGTAGGCGCTCTAGGTTAGTTTTTTGCGGATTTATATCTTCTAGTGGCTGTATTTCTTACAGTCTCCTTAGAAGACTTAGGGATTAGGGTATCGTGTATTAAACCCTACAATTATAGCTTAAGTTTAGTTACTATTATAGGGGTTGTCCCTATTAGGTAAAGCTGCTTAACGCTAACTTTCAGCTAAGTATTAGGTGGGTAAGGTTGCCAGAGGCGTAGGGACTTAGGTATATTAGGAAAATATTTACAGGATAAAATTTAAGTAGACTTTAATTTTCGCGTTTCGCGTAATTAATATACAATTTAACTAACTTAACACGCAATTAACTAACTTAACACGCAATTGACTAACTTAACACGCAATTTAACTAACTTAATATGCAATTAACTAACTTAACACGCAATTCAACTAACTTAACATGCAATTAACTAACTTAATATACAATTTGACTAACTTAATATGTAATTAACTAACTTAATAACTTTAAAGGCTAACTATATATTTCTTAACACGCAATTAACCTACTTAGCAACTTTAAAAGTTAAATAACACGTAGTTAACCTACTTAACAACTTTAAAAGCTAACTATATGTTCCTTAACACGCAGTTAACCTACTTAGCAACTTTAAAAGGTAACTATATATTTCTTGACATGCAATTAAGGTAAAGTTATATGCTAT
>Ga0307507_10006224_pt1 | contig 18567 bp, 3 predicted proteins | sample 7_EM_MG_FD_207223 | JGI IMG/M metagenome (GOLD analysis project Ga0307507, IMG submission 207223) | Populus trichocarpa ectomycorrhiza microbial communities from riparian zone in the Pacific Northwest, United States - 7_EM | ecosystem: Host-associated > Plants > Roots > Unclassified | place... | reverse complement strand
GATTATATTAGATAATATATACTAGTTAAATATATAATTGCATGTTAAGAAATATATAGTTACCTTTTAAAGTTGCTAAGTAGGTTAACTGCGTGTTAAGGAATATACAGTTAGCTTTTAAAGTTGTTAAGTAGGTCAACTACATGTTATTTAACTTTTAAATATGTTAAGTTGGTCAATTACGTGTCGAGTTAGTTAAATTATATATTAAGTTAGTTAATTGCGTGTTAAGTTAGTTAAATTGCGTGTTAAGTTAGTTAATTGCGTGTCGAGTTGGTTAAATTACGTGTTAAGTTGGTCAATTGCGTGTCAAGTTAGTCAATTGCGTGTCGAGTTAGTCAAATTACATGTCAATTACGCAAAACGCGAAAACTAAAGTCTACTTGAATCTCATCCTGCGAATATTTTCCCGATGTTAGTCCCTACCGTAGATAGTTCTCTCCTTGTAGTAAATCTTAGAATACAATTAGAGTTAATCTGTTAGGTAACTACTCCACCAGTTATTATTATATTGTTATTTTGTTCTTACCTATATACCTAGCCTAATAATAGAACCCACTATAGTTCCTACTACAAGGTTCCATTACACATTCACTACTAAGGTTATAGTATTAAACAAGATCAAATAATATGCCACTAAGAGCAGCACTAGTTACGATAGTGTTAACGGCAGCTACAACCTTAGGGCCAGGTAATACTAGTATAGACAAGGGGGATTCTTAAGTGGTTACACGAGGTTAGTTATAGGAAATAGTTAATTACTTACAAGATAATAATAGGATACTTAAAGAACGTATTAATAGAATTAAAGTAGTAAAGATTAAGTTACCTTTAATTAAACAATTTTTAGGAGAGAAGTCAAAGCTCAAGGGATTTCTTACGTAAATGCACTTTAAGGTAGTACAGAAAGGAGCAAAGTTAGTAATATCGTTAGATTAAATAGCCTATACAGGATTATTCCTAACAGGGAGGGTACTTAAGTGGTTTAAGCCGTATCTTACGGAAATATAGGCTAATAGCATAACAACTACTAACTAGGACGTACGGTATATATTTACTAGTTAGAACGGGTTCGCGGAACAACTAACGCAGATATTTAGAGACCTAGAAGCTATAACTACAGCAAAACAAAAGCTTTAGAACTTAGTACAACGCACTTTAGCAATTAAGTATACAATATAGTTTTAAACACTAGCTATATAGGTTGAGTGGAATAATAGGGCGCTTATAGCATAGTATAAACAGGGACTTAAGGCTAAAGTCTAGGACGTAATTATCCTAATAGAAAATGCGGATACTCTAAAAGAGTTAATAGATTAGTTAATAAAGATTAATAATAGGATCTACCAAAGGAAACAAGCTAAGAGAGGGCAAAACAGAGTTCTATAGTTATATAAGGCGCAGAGTACGCAACAATAGATATAGAGTTAAAAACCATAGAATGGCGCAGAGCTAATAAACTTAAGTAATACTAAAGAAACCTAAAGGTAGGAAAAGAAACTATAGAAACCTAAAGGTTAAGAATTAAGTAATTAAAGGACCTAGAAGCAGAGGCCAAACCAGAGATCTTAGTAGCAGAAGACGTTTAGGCGGACTCCACAGTAAAAAAAATAGTTTAAAAATAGGGCTTATATAAATTGCGGAAAACAAGGTTATTTCGCTAAAGACTATAGAGGTGGTTAGAGTAACTATATAGTAAAGGGAACTAGGCTAGCAGATAGCACATATATATAGAGGAACAATAGTACACTATAAGGAACAAAAGAGTGTTTAATTAACAATTTTACGTATTATTATAATAACGTATACCAAATTTATAAGGACACTAAGTACAGCGCAAGCTATTAGCTATAGGAGCTATTGTTATCTAAGTTTAAAGGAACCAACAAACCAGCTTATAGATTAGACATTAAAGATAATAAATTTAATATAGGCGAAGCATTTACCGATAATAAGGTAATAAAGGTAGCTTACTAGAAGTATATAGACCTTAAAAAAGTTAAAATAGAAGCAGAGACTAAAACTATTACAGAATAAGGTTTAGTAATGGGTATTATAACACTATTAAATATAATTTCCATCGCTTTATAAGATAATAGAAGTAATATTTAGAAGAAACTAAGTAAGTAGATAACTGCTAGTACTAACTTATTACTTAATAAAGGTAAAAGGCTACAGGCTTAAGATTTTTAAAAAGAGATAAAAAAAGCTTAAGATTCTTAAGACAAGATAAGATATACCTAAAGACCTATAACAGACAAAAACCAATAGGAAAGGGCAGTAACTTAGTTTAGTAATAAACAAATAAGTATAGGACACAAGTTTAAGAACTATAAGTTTAGGGAATAAGTAAAAACGTTAGCAATTCTAAGTAAATATAGTATTTAGCCTAAAGATTAAACAGTTAATACTAGGATTAAAAAGTAAGACAACTATAAAGATCTAGCTGCAAAACATAGAAAATAAGAAACTATGGATAAGTTTAGGACAAGAATTATTATATAGTAAGAGCAAAAGCTAGATAAGAGGTTAGCTATACTAGGTTATATAAGGGACAGAGCACCTATATAAAAAGTTACTAATAGGCCGAGTGCAGGGACACTTAGGGCAAAATAGTTAGATAAACTAGAATAAAAAAAGGATCTAGATATTCTAACTAGGTTCAAAGAAAGACATACTAAAGGATATTATAATATAGCAATAACAAGGTACTTTCTAATAGATAGACTATACACACTAAACTAGTTATATAGAAAGTAGTATAGGCAATAATATAATAATAAATAGGCAGATTTTTATATATAGCTAGACAAAAAAGTTATCTAAGACTAACCTATTACAGAGAAACGCATAAGTTATATTAAAGGAGTATTAATTATAACGTTAAGGAACCTAGAAGAAGGATCTAAGGACTAGAGAAGTAAGTAATAAATCTTAGTACCTATAGTAGAGATACCAGTAGTTAGGTTAACTAGGTATAGGTTTAAACTTAAAAATAAAAACAAACTAAGAGTTAACCTAAAACATATAGCGTATTATATATTATTGTAGATAGCTTGTGTAGATAATATATACAATATATATAGAGCACCTAAAGATAAGAACCGGAAGTACCTAGTAAGAGTATATTAGGCACCAGAGGAAAAGCGGTTTAGGAATATTAAGTATATATATAGTTGGCACCTAGTAGAAGTACAAGGTTAAGGAGACTTAATACTTTAACTAGGAAGATTCCTTATAGAAGAGTACCTAGATGGATAACAGTAGTAAAAGTGCCTAAAGAACACTTATTTATAGTATATAGAGGAAAAGAAATAAACTAAGTATTGGCTAAAGTTAGACTAAGTATAAGTAGGATCTAGCAGCCAATAGTTAGAAAAAGGGGAGGCGTATAAAACCAAAAGGAACTAGTATTAGAGCCTTAGACCCCTAAAGGAATTTAAGGTTAGCACCTAAATTTATAAGTTAAGTGGCAAGATTAGCAGTTTAAAGCGTTAGTAGACAGTAGAGCAACTAGGAACTATATATTACCAAAGGCAGTAGAAAGAATAGGGTTACTATATAGATAAAAGGAACACCTATATCCACTTACAATAATTTTAGGAGATTAGATAGCCTATAGAGAAGGTATTATTAATCTTAAAACAGGACCTATTTAGTTAACTATTAAAGAGAGACCAGTTAGAATGTCTTTTAATATCCTACTATTAGGATAGAACAAGGCGATACTAGAAATACCTTAATTATAAAAGTATAATCTAAAGATTAATTAGGTTATAGGTTAGGTTAATATTAAGGATATATAATAGTATAAAGTGCGACAGTAAACTAAGTTGGTATAGTACCAAGTTAGAGCGATATATAAAGAGACTAAGCAAGGCTTAAGTTATATACCAAAGAGATACCACAAGTATGGTAAAAAGTTATAGTTACTAGAAAGTAAAAAGCTGTTAAAGCATACAGCATAGGACTATAAGATAGAATTAAAAGAGGGAATAAGTTTAAAGTTCTTTCTAATCTACAAGCTTACTAAAATAGAGTTAGTAGCGCTTAAGGAGTTTATCCAGGAGAACTTACGCAAGGGATATATTAGACTATTATAGTTATTAGCAGGATATCCAGTATTATTCATCCTAAAGAAAAACGGAAAACTTAGGATGTATATAGACTATAGACAGTTAAACAGCATTACTAGAAAGGATAGGTATCCTTTACCCTTAATTAGCGAAATCCAAGATAGGATAGGCAATGTAAAGATCTTTACAAAGATAGATCTAAGATAGGCGTACTATTAGATTAGAATTAAGGAAGGCGATAAATAGAAGGCAGCCTTTAGGTTAAAGAAAGGACTATATAAGCCATTAGTTATACAATTTAGGCTTATAAACGCATTAGCAACATTCTAGAAGCAAATTAATAGTATATTAGAAGAATACCTAGATGAATTTATTATAGTATACCTTAACAATATTATTATCTACTTAGAGAATAAGGAAGAACATAGAGAATATATTAAGTAGGTCTTAAAGAGACTACAAGAAGAACAGATACTAGTAGTAATTAAGAAATACAAGTTCTTTACTAGAAAGACCAATTTTATTAAATTTATTATTAAACTAGGCCAACTTAGTATAGATCTAAAGAAGATCGAGGCTATAGTAAATTAGCAAAAACTAGAGAATGTTATATAGTTAAAATCGTTCCTAGGGTTTTGCAATTACTATAGAAGGTTTATAGCGCAATAGTTATAGGATATTAAGCTATTTATATAGTTAACAAAGAAAGAAGAACCATAGGTATAGGGAAAGGAATAATAAGAACTATTTAAAAGAATTAAAGAGTTGTTTACCTAAGAGCTAGTTCTTAAGATCTATTAACCAGGTCTAAAGACGGTTATAGAAATAGATATATTAGACTTTATACTAGGGGTATACTTTATACAAAAATATTAAAATAGATAGCACCTAGTAGCATATTATAGTTAAAAGATAACACTACTAGAGTTAAACTATAACATCTACAACAAGGAGTTATTAGGTATAGTTATAGCACTTAAAAAATAGAGAGTATTCTTATAAGGTACAGAGAAACTATTTATGGTTAAAACGGACTATAAGAACCTTATAGGATTCCTAATAATAAAGAAACTCAACCAAAGATAAGTTAGATGGGCGGAAATGCTTATAGAATACTATTTCGAAATTTAGTATACTAAGGGTATAGATAATACATAAGCAGACGCTTTAAGTAGAAAGGCTAAACTATAAAGTAATAAAAAGCTATTAGGAGCTTTATTATAAAAGGATTAAAACAGATTAATTAGGTATAATTATTTAAAGATTATAGCAATTAAGGAAAGTCAGATCCATAAATTACTAAAGAGTGATTAAACATAAAAGATCTAAAAAGTATAGGTAGAGGATCTAGACTTAGAGTAATATAAAAATAAAAAAGCAATATATATACCTAAGTCTATTACAAAAGAATTTATTAAGGAATTCTATAAGGGAATAATATAAGGACACAACGGAGCTATAGGCTTAGTGTTAAGGCTTTAAAAGGAGTATATTATTTAAGAAATCTAGGGACTAGTAAGATAAGTTATAAAGGAATATCTAGATTGCTAAAGAAACAAACTAATAAGGTATAAGCCATATCCCTTGCAACGGCAAGGTCCTGCGCGTAGATGGCCCGTGCGCGAACAACTGTTTTCAAAACAACGCGTATATCAATTACACCACTACCATGCCTTCTAATCGTGTCAAAGTTGATAAGGACCTTGTTCGGAAGACTTAATATAAGGGTCCTCCTAGTCGCATTGCCAAAAAACGCCCCCTAAAGCCCTTAATCCTATTGATCTAATTGGCTAGCCCTTATCGATAACGGCAGGGCCCATTTTGCCGTTGCAAGGGATAGAGGGCTATAACCTATTAAGACACCAGGAAGACCATAGAAGGTTATATTATAGAACTTTATTATTAAGTTACTAAAGTTAAGAGATCCTATTATAGAACAAGATTATAACGCGATTTTAGTAATAGTAGATAAGCTAATAAAGTGGGGATACTTTATAGCATATACTAAAGAGATATTAGTAGAAGATGTTGCTAAAATCTATATAAAGAAAGTATTTATAAGACATAGAGCACTAAATAAGATTATATTAGATAAAGATCTAAGATTTATAGTAGTATTTTAGAAAGTATTTCTAGCAGAATAGGGAGTTTACATAGTAATATCTACAGCATATTATCCGTAGACGGATAGATAAACAGAAAGACTAAACTAGACACTAGAATAGTATCTAAGGCATTATATTAATTACGTATAGAATAATTAGGTATTGTTATTACCAGTTATATAATTTGTATACAATACAACACTATAAGAAGGAATAGGGACATTACTATTTAAGGCGAATTACGGATACAAGCTAAGAATATCGTTATCACTATATTAAGCAAAAAAAACAAATAGTACAGCTAAGTATAGTGTCAGTATACATGCTTTAATCAACGGGCACAAATATCACTGTATAATACATATGCGTTGTTAATTGTTGGATAATTAATTGTTTTGAAGTAAGGGGTTGCTCCAAGGTCAGGTTAACTAGCCTCGCTTCACAGTCTTATAACCACGTCACATAACTAACATTCCGACACTGGAGCAACTCTAAAAAGAAGGCTAATCTACATTCCAAAGCTAAGTTTACTTCTAGACTTATTCGCAGCGTATACGTAATAGCTAGAGATCCAATTAATACGCAATAGCTTCCACACTCCTTTTACAGGTCCGTAATTACAAGAAGAATTATTAGGGGTAGCAGGTTAACATATCGCGAGGGCCGCCAAGGCGCTAGTGGTAAGTAAGCCAATAGCGATTTTCCATCCCGGGGATAGAAAATCCTAATTAGCTAGTTGAATTTAGGGTCTATATCGTTATAATTAGTTACCTAACGCTAAGCTAAATCTAAGTTCGTTCGTTTAACCCATCCTATAACTTATAGGTCGATTCGGTTCGTATTAATAAGCTATTAAAGAGCCGCGTAGGGCTTTCCCTTTATCATGGCGTTAGTAGGGTTGGCCTCTCTATTAATCCATTTTACCTCCGTAATCTGTCTCCGTTTATAGGCTTGCCGGAGGCACATTACGTTAATTATCAGGCGCTTTTCTTGGGTGGTTCCAAGTCGTACTAAACAGTTATATAAGGACTTAGAATTAATGCAAAGCACAAATAGAAGGTTAATTTATAGAATCTTATCTACTATAGATTTGATTGCAACGCCGATATTAAAGCCATGGGCTGTACCGTAGAGTTCAGAAGCTAGTATGCTTTAAGTAACTCTTTTACACTTAACTAAGCTCCAATAGACGATATTGGCCTTCTTTATAGCATTAGCTAGTATGATAACGTAGCTAATCTATAAAGAGAGGTCCTTGTTGTTAGTAAATAACGCGTCCATAAACACTAGGAGCTGTAGGGTTTTAATATCTAACTTAACAAACTTAAGGCCTCTATTAGCGTTCTTGATTTGCCAGTTTAGACGCTTATTTAACTATTTTACGTCTTCCTTGTTGGGGTTAATCACCTGGGCGGCAAAGGATAAATTAAATAAGGCTTCTAGCTAGCAAACTAAAGCGATATATGCACCTCTAGCGTGTTAAGCAATATACTGGTCCTTTAGAGTTAAGGTTTTTATGGCTCCTCTTAATCCTATACTTGTGGTAAGCTTAGTGCTAATCGTACTAAGGTTTATGCATTATTGTTCCTAAGTGAGCGTAATGCTCCTGTTAGTTAGTAGCTAAATAACTCCACCGTTAAACTTAATGGGCGTATCAACGGTAAGTTGTTCCCGTTCTTTAGCTATAAACTTGGCCTTATATAGCTCGTTTTGCTCTGCGTTTATAAAGGTCTCATCTACTAGGAATAGAGTATTGTTAGTTTATAGGCCTATAATGCCAAAGGGTTCGTTGCTCTGTAGGAGATAGGGGTTGTATATAGACTAGTCCATATGCAACTGTTAGATGTAATATAAGTGATATATCTTAAACTAGTAGTTACCGGCTTCCGGTACTCCGTAGAGTAGTTTTACAACCTTTAAAATAGAGGCCTTGTTAATCCCAAGTTGCTTAATCAGCTTATACGGAGGTCGTACATAGAATTCTTAATTTAGTGTGGTGGTTAATTATACGTAGGCCTATAAAATGTCTTAGAGGTAAAGTCGTACCTATAGAAGCTTTATAGCGGCGATATAGAGAATTAGTCGTTGGCTAACTTATTAAATAGTTAGTAATTAGGTAAGAACTAGTTCCTTTTCTAAGTTATTATAAGCTTGCACGACTAGTTAGGATTTCTTAAAAGCCTTATTGGTTCCCTTGTTCTTAATCTCGTCAACAAATCGCGAATTAAAGAGTTGTACGCCTTGTGGTATATCCGTAAGTCTTATAATCTTAAAAACTCCCTTCTTAAGTAGACTAGTAAGCTCCTTCTATTAGGAGGCGCTGAATTAAGTACTAAATTGACTGTCATCCTATAGGTAGATAGTGATGTCAGCCATAGCCGTAAGTAGAGGGTATTTGCGAGGGCGTCCTCTGCCTCGTTTTAGGGGTTGTTGCTAAGCTTTAGTAGGTCTCTCTAAGACAGTTTTAGAAAGGGCTGACCTAAATAGAGGTTTAGGTGGCGATTCTAGTCCAATAATTTGCTCCTGCGATTCAGTTGCTTAAAGGTAGGGTTTTACAACCATAGATTAGAAGGCTATAGGTCCGCTAGATAGTTTAACGGTGTATATTTTACCCTTAATAGTAAGCAAGGTAAATGGCCCGTCCCAATGGCCGCTTTAGCTAGTGTTTCCTTCTCTCCAGACCAAAACGGGCGAATTTAGTGGGAGATCATAAATCACATTAGCATTGGGTCCGTTTCGCATATTTAGCGCGTCAGCAATCTGTCGTTTAGCTTGTAGCTTCTATATCTCTACCATAGCCTTTTTAATTGCGGCAGCGCGTTATATAACCATAGGGGATGGTGCATTGGATTCAACCATTTGGGGGTAGGCTTTAAAGACTAGAAGTATAGAAACTAGTCCTCCAGGGCTAGCTAAATCATTAATTGCTTTAAACGCCATTTAGAGTCCCATCTCCTTATTAATTTTAGGGATTTCAGTTATAATAATCTAATAGGCTTGGCGTAATGGACTATAGTAGCGCTCTACCATTCTAATAGAGTTATGTGCTTTAACTAGTACTCCCTTTATACTAATTCCTATAATGGTAGCGTATTGCTTAAATTCCTTACTAACAAAGTTCTTTCTAGTGTTATAGGTAATTAGGTCTAGTGGCCCTAGGTAGATATTAATCTAGCACATCCATAGAATGTCCTATATGTGTTTAGCGCTAATGTCTTATAGCTATCTACCGGCTTGGAATCACGTTCCTTTATTAATAATGTATAGGAGGGGTAATCCGCTAATGTACATAATGTTAATAATGATATTATAGTTAAAATTAACATCGTCTTATAGGGTAAAGCGGAATCTGCCTAGTGATTTGCTAAACTTCTAACAGTAGTAGCAGAACTTGGTTAGTTGCTCAATAGCTATTCTATCAGTTTTATGGCCAGCATAGTAGAGTAGCTTTTGCAATTTCTTAACTAAAGAATGTCTAAATCGGCGATATAGGCGCCGTAGCTCTATATCTGTTAAGTAGCAGGGGTTCGCGTTAAAGGATTCGGATAAATATAACTATAGTAATAAGCTCCATAGGAGAAATGGGTAGCCAAACCGTCGCACTACTAGCACTTTTTTAGTGTGAGTGATAACAACGTTTCTAAGGTTATTATAGTAGATTTAAAGTCTGTCCATATCCGCTAAACAAAGTAAGAAGGGGGTATCCGCATAAACAATATAAAACTGTATCTTACCTATAGGGGTGACAACATCCGTAGTTCTAATAGAGGTAGCAATTCTAATGCCAAACTACACGTTAACTTGTCCTTTGGTTAAGGTATTAAGTCTTATAGATTGGTCCGCGTTCTATAGTGCCTAGAATTATCCATAACCGGCCATAGACTTCTTTAACGCACTAGTATCAATCATAATTCCCATAAATACTATAGAAGTATAGCGTAAAGCAGCGGTTGTTGTATTATAGTTAAACGGGTCAGTTTCCGTAGTAGGTTCTATAGAGGTTGCAGTAAGTAAGTAAGCGCACGCCTTATTAGCTAGTTCTACGCTTATAGAGGTTGCTTTGTCTATAGTAAGAGTCCTAAATAATGTAAGGTAGCAGCCATTAGGGTCTTCTAATTCTTCCTCGCTATTGTTATTATTAGTGTTTTTATTAGCGTCTGTGTCTAGCATAAGAGCTTTAAAGGTCTCATTACACTCATTATTGTCGTCTCCTTTATAGTAGATAGTGTATTATCTAAAGCGTTCTTTAAAGTTACCATTACGGCCCTTGTTATTGTTAAAACGTCTTTTATACTCGTCTCTGGAACGGTTCCGTTCCTCCTCTATATATTTCTATAAGCGACAGCTCTCCTTTTAGCAAACATAGCACTTGGCCTTTAGGGATCTGATAGTATTTTGTCTATAGGAGTGGGTTTGGTCACGGTTGTTACAGATGTCACGGCGGTATATATAATCTGTAAAGTAGGTTCCTTAAGATGGTCTTATTAAGGCCTAGGAAGGGTATTCCTTCTCCTATACAACTATAGAAGATTGCAACTTGCTAATTAACTAGGAGAGGTCTTTAGAAGGGTTAGAAATGGTAATACGGCATACTGGTACTCCTTAATAAGCGGTGACTAGCTTATTCATAAGGAAGAGGTCTATATAAAACTCTAGGTGTAATCTATGGCGATATTTTAAGAGCTTATTAAGGAGTAGTTAGAAACTCTAATAGATTTGCTTATTAGGGTTCTCGTTAATAATTCCTTAGAAGTCGGTAGCATTCCATTTAATAAGGTTTCTCCGATAGTACTCTAGTCCTTTAAAGAAGTAACGCATGTGGTTATATGCCTCAGTAAATAATCTAGTTAAAAGGCTACTATTATAGTAGTAATCCTGAGCAAGTCCCTTTAGCATAGTTAGAAGTGCGGTTATATAGCCTTTAGAAGGTAGACTAGCTCTCTTGCAGATATTATAGAAGATAGTTAACTTGAAGTTAAAGCTATTACTTACTCCATCGTACTTCTGGTCGTCTGTGTAGATCTTAGCAATAGTAGCTGCCTCTTTACTGTACATAGGCAGGTGCATAGCAGGGTCGGTATTGGCAGTACTAGGGTAAAAATACTGGGCAGGAGGAGGACCAGGTAGGGTAGGAGCGGTTACTAGAGGAAGGGTAGAGGTAGTTACCGCAGGCAATAATTGCTAATTCTGCGTCTGTAGGAGTTGAGTAAGGAGAGTAAGTAGTTAATCTTAGGTAGAGGTAGGTACGGCTTGCTATTAGGTGGCAGTTGGTGCAGTTTACTGGGGTATAGATGCAACAGCTAGTTGGGGTGTTATAGGGGTAGGTATTTGCATTCTAGGTGTTGTGGCTATAGCTATAAGCTAGATTGCAGGCGTTGGAGGTAGTAGAGGTAGTTAATAGCTTATAGGCGTCGGCACCGTATAGAAAGGTAGTGGGCTATAGGGGGGGGTTGTAGGAGCTAAAGAGGCTATAACTAACAGGGGTATAGCTTGATTTAATATCAGAGCTGTTTATATTAAGTTAAGCCGTTCTTATAGCGCCACTGTAATCATAGGGCTGACTGCCTTGAGAGCTTCTATAATTTCCTTATCTGTCCATTCGTAAGGTTCTTCCTCTTAGAGGAGGTTAAATAGTGCTTCTAAGATTAAATATCTGCTATTATGCTTTCCCATATACACTCCTCTCTTGAGTAGATGAGTGCGTAACTTTGCTCTTATGTCAATTCGCATGCGTCTAAAATCTTCGGTAGTAAAGCCTTCAAATTCCTCCTTAAATACTGTCCATAATATATAGTCTGTGAAGTTCTCCTGTATATGTACGTAGACCTTTGTTGCTATATAGTCTCCTAGCTTATCTTTAGAAGCTATAGCAGCAGTGATTCTATTACCATACTTTAATATCTTCTCATACCACTCCATTATAGTTGTGGGTTGAGTATCCATAAGGTTTAAGTGGAGGTTTAAAGGTAAGGAGGTTTAAGGTTTAAGATTTAAGGTTTAGGGTATTCTCTACAGCCTTAGGGCCTATAGAGTGTCCTTAGTCTGGGAGTTTAAGGGTTAAGGCTTAAACAGAGGTCAAGGTTAAGGTTAAGGTTAAGGGTTGAGGTTGAGGTCAAGGGTGAGGTTAAGGGTAAGGGTGTAGTTAAGGTTAAGGTTTGTGTGTACATTCTCTACAGCCGTCGGACCTATAAAGTGTTCTTAGCAAGGCTGCTATTCTCTCAGCGATCTGCTGTATTAGCTGTAAGGCCAATACACGCTCTTAAGCTTGAGTAGAAGTCGTAGTCTTCTCCTTTAATAAAATAGATAAGAACTAGGCGATCAGTAAACTGTTTCTAGTACTACTCCTTAAGCGCTAGCTATTGCGTATTTCCTAATCTATACGTCTACTGATTAGTGTCGGTATACATGCTTTAATTAACGGGCACGAATATTACTGTATAATACGTATGCGTTGTTAATTGTTAGATGATTGATTGTTTTGAAGTAAGGGGTTGCTCCAAGGTCAGGTTAACTAGCCTCGCTTCGCGGTCTCGTGACCACGTCACATGACTAACATTCCGACATATAGAATGGAGATGTTAATAAATCTTTATGCAGACCTTAAAGAAACAGCTAAACTAGTATAAAAACAAATAAAAAGGTATTATAATGCTAAGAGATCTAAGGGACTAGATCTTAAGGAGGGGGATAAAGTATAGCTACTATATAAAAATTTTAAGAGTTAACAACTAAGTAAGAAGTTAGACTATATTAGACTAGGACCTTTTAAAATTAAGTAAAAATTTTTATTAGTTATATATAAGTTAAATCTACTAGCTAAAATAAAAATCTACCCTATATAATATATTATAATGCTAGAGCTAGTATACGGGAATATTAAGCCACTAGTCTATAAGGCAGATATATATAGAGAATAAGAGAAAGATAAATAACAAGTTTTAAAGATTATTAGTTATAAGGATATAGATAACAAAACATAGTATAAAGTAAAGTAGATAGGCTATAGTAAGACTATTTAAGAACTACTAAGCAACCTAAAAAACGCTATAGAAAAGGTATAAGAGTATTAAAAGAAAGTAGGTCAGGTAATATTAATAAAAAAGAATTGCTAAAGAATAAGTTACCTAAGGGGGACCTAAGAGGAGCAATTACTAAGCTACTTAGAGTTGTTTTCCTTATAGGAGGAAAGCTAGTCCTTTTATTACCTAGCTTAAACAAACCCTATTACACTAGTTTCTACTCCTTAAAACGGACCTTCTTACGCACTTTCTTAAGACGAAGAAGACAGGTAGAGGCCGATAGATAGGCTTTAAGGGCATATTATTAAGTAGCTATAGCCTCCTACTTTGCTTTCTGTGAATAACAAAGCTTATCTAAGGCGCTTAAGAGCTTACCGTTAAGCTTTATAGTAGTAGATTAAACACAAGACCCTATAATAAGTTACTTAGGGAACTTAAAGATTGTTAAAAGTTATAGGACGCGTATACTTAGCGTTAAAGATAGAGCGAATATCACAGGATAATTAAATGTTTACTTTAGTACACTCTAAGCAAGACAAGGGTTATTAAGATAAAGGACTTGCTATTATAATATATACTAACCCCGCTTTTATACAATAAGAATATGGAGATAATATTATCTTACTAAGCAATAGTATAGCAGCTATGGTACAAGCATAATATTGCGCTTATAAAGAAGAAGAAGCTTTAGGTATAATAAGTAAGAATATTAACTAGACTAATTAAACAGATATTATACCTTTAGTAAACAACTTAGAGATATTAGAAATCTTTAAGGACAAAGATAAAAAGAAGGGAGATAGTATTACGGACGCTTTAAGTACAATATTATAACTACTTAGAGAAGAGTTATAGGAAGCTAGTTAGTTAATATAGGTATAGTTTAAAATAGATCTGGTGGAACTATATAATAAGGAATAGTAAGCGAGTTATATAATATTATACGCAGTATACAAAGTATATGTAGTATACGCTATGTATAATACGTATAACACATACCTTACGTATAAGAGAGGATTTCTTAGGAGTATAGTTATATATTTAAAGGACCTTAGTCCCTACTGTAGATAGTTCTCTCCTTATAGTAAATCTTAGAATATAATTAGAGTTAATCTATTAGGCAACCACTCTACCAGTTATTATTATATTGTTATTTTATTCTTACCTATATACCTAGCCTAATAATAGAACCCACTGTAGTTCCTACTACAAGGTTCTATTACAATAAGAAGAGAACTATCTATAGTAGGGACTAAGGTCCTTTAAATATATAACTATACTCCTAAGAAATCCTCTCTTATATATAAGGTATGTATTATCTGTGTTAAATATAATATTCCTCTTATTTAACGCAGTTAACGCGTTTAATACTATATAACCTTGGTTACTATTCCTTATTATATAGTTCCACTAGATCTATCCTAGACTATACCTATATTAACTAACTAGCTTCCGCCAACTCTTCTCTAAGTAGTTATAATATTGTACTTAAAGCGTCTATAATACTATCTCCCTTCTCTTTATTTTTGTCCTTAAAGATTCCTAATATCTCTAAGTTGTCTACTAGAGATGTAATGTCCGTTTAATTAGTCTAGTTAATATTTATACTTATTATACCTAAAGCTTCTTCTTCTTTTTTCTAGGTTAAGTATTGCCTTTATACAGTTTCCTCCATACTATTGCTAGGCGAGGTAATGGCGATCCCTTACTCTTATTGCGCTAAAGAGGGGTTAGTATGCGTTATACTAGTAAGTTTTTTATCCTAATAACCCTCTTCTTACTTTAAGTGTATTAAAGCAAACGTTTAATTATTCTATAATGTTCGCTCTATTTCTAACGCTAAGTATGCGTGTCCTATAACTCTTAATAGTCTTTAAGTTCCCTAAGTAACTTATTATAGGGTCTTGTGTTTAATCTACCGCTGCGAAGCTTAATAGTAAGCTAGCCTCCGCGCTACTTAAGGTTTAACGTGCCTTAGAAGAGTCCGCACGCGTCCTTAAAGCTTAACGTTTAGCTTATACTCGTCTTTAACGTCTTAAATATGTCTATAAGAAGGTCCGTTCTAAGAAATGGAAACTTGTTTAATAGGGTTTATTTAAGCTAAGTAATAAAAGAACTGGCTCTCCTTCTATAAGGGAAATAACTCCAAGTAGCTTAGCAATTGCTTCTCTTGGGTCCCCCTTAGATAACTTATTCTTTGGTAATTTTTCTTTATTAATATTACCTAACCTACTTTCTTCTAATACTCCTATACCTTTCCTATAGCGTTTTTTAGGTTGCTTAGTAGTTCTTAGGTAGTCTTACTATAGCCTATCTACTTTACTTTATATTATATTTTGTTATCTATATCCTCGTAACTAATAATCTTTAAAACTTACTATTTGTCTTTCTTTTATCCTCTATATATATCTGCCTTATAGACTGGTAGCTTAATATTTCTGTATACTGGCTCTAGCATTGCAATATATTATATAGGGTAGATTTTTATTTTAGCTAGTAGGTTTAACTTATACATAACTAATAAAATTCTTTACTTAACTTTAAAAGGTCCTAGTCTAATATAGTCTAATTTTTTACTTAGTTATCAACTCTTAAAATTTTTGTGTAGTAGCTATACTTTATCCCCCTCCTTAAGATCTGGTCCCTTAGATCTCTTAGTATTATAGTACCTTTTTATTTGTTCTTATACTAGTTTAGCTGTTTCTTTAAGGTCTATATAAAGATTTATTAACGTCTCTATTCTTTACTTAGCTGTGCTACTCGTTCTTTTTGCTTAACGTAGTGATAATAATATCCTTAGCTTATATCCGTAATTCGCCTTAAATAGTAATATCCCTATTCCTTCTTATGGTGTTGCATTATATATAAACTATATAACTGGTAATAATAATACCCAATTATTCTATATGTGATTAATATAATACCTTAAATACTACTCTAGTGTCTAGTTTAGTCTTTCCATTTATCCATCTATCTGCGGATAATACGCTATAGATATTACTATACAAACTCCTTATTCTACTAGAAATACTTTCTAAAATACTACTATAAATCTTGGATCTCTGTCTAATATAATCTTATTTAGTACTCTATATCTTATAAATACTTCCTTTATATAGATTCTAGCGACATCTTCTACTAATATCTCTTTAGTGCATGCTATAAAGTATCCCTACTTTATTAGCTTATCCACTATTACTAAAATCGCGTTATAATCTTATCCTATAATAGAATCTCTTAACTTTAATAACTTAATAATAAAGTCCTATAATATAACCTCCTATAGTTTTCCTGGTGTCTTAATAGGTTATAGCCCTCCATATAGTTTATGCCTTATTAGTTTATTTCTTTAGCAATCTAGATATTTCTTTATAACTTATCTTGCTAGTCCCTAGATTCCTTAAATAATATACTCCTCTTAAAGCTTTAATACTAAGCCTATAGCTCTATTATATCCTTATGTTATTCCCTTATAGAATTCCTTAATAAATTCTTCTATAATAGACTTAGGTATATATATTGCTTCTCTATTTTTATATTGCTTTAAGTCTAGATCCTCTACCTATACTTTTTAGATCTTCTATATCTAATTACTCTTTAGTAATTTATAGATCTAACTTTCCTTAGTCGCTATAATCTTTAGATAATTATACCTAATTAATCCGTCTTAATTCTTTTGCAATAAAGCTCCTAATAGCTTTTTATTACTTTGTAGTTTAGCCTTTCTACTTAGAGCGTCTACTTATGTATTATCTATACCCTTAGTATACTAAATTTCGAAATAGTATTCTATAAGTATTTCCGCCTATCTAACCTATCTTTAGTTAAGTTTCTTTGTTATTAGGAATTCTATAAGGTTCTTATAGTCTATCTTAACCATAAATAGTTTCTCTATACTTTATAAAAATACTCTCTATTCCTTAAGTACTGTAACTATACCTAACAACTCCTTATTATAGATGTTATAGTTTAACTCTAGTAGTGTTATCTTTTAATTATAGTATGCTACTGGGTGCTATCTATCTTAATATTTCTATATAAAGTATGCCCTTAGTATAAAGTCTAATGCATCTGTTTTTATAACCGTCTCTAGACCTAGTTAATAGATTTTAAGAACTGGCTCCTAGGTAAATAACTCTTTAATTCTCTTAAATAGTTCTTATTATTTCTTTCCCTATACCTATAGTTCTTCTTTCTTTATTAACTATATAAATAGCTTAATGTCCTATAACTATTACGCTATAAACCTTCTATAGTAATTATAAAACCCTAGAAACGATTTTAACTGCGTAATATTCTCTAGTTTTTACTAATTTACTATAGCCTTAATCTTCTTTAGATCTATACTAAGTTGGCCTAATTTAATAATAAATCTAATAAAATTGGTCTTTTAGGTAAAGAACTCGCATTTCTTAATTACTACTAGCATCTGTTCTTCTTGTAGTCTCTTTAAAACCTATTTAATATGTTTTCTATACTCTTCCTTACTCTCTAAGTAGATGATAATGTTATTAAGGTATACTATAACAAATTTATCTAGGTGCTCTCCTAATATACTATTAATTTGCTTCTAGAACATTGCTAGTGCGTTTATAAGCCTAAATTGTATAACTAATAGCTTATATAGTCCTTCTTTTAACCTAAAGGCTGCCTTTTATTTATTGCCTTCCTTAATTCTAATCTAATGGTACACCCATCTTAGATCTATCTTTATAAAGATTTTTGCGTTGCCTATTCTGTCTTGGATTTTACTAATTAAGGGTAAAGGATATCTATCCTTCCTAGTGATACTATTTAACTATCTATAGTCTATACACATTCTAAGTTTTCCATTTTTCTTTAGGATGAACAGCACTGGATATTCTATTAATAACTATAACGGTTTAATATATCCCTTTTATAAGTTCTTCTAGATAAACTCCTTAAGCGCTATTAACTCTGTTTTAGTAAGCTTATAGATTAGAAAGAACTTTAGACTTATTTCTTCTTTTAATTCTATCTTATAGTTCTATGCTGTATGCTTTAACAGCTTTTTACTTTCTAGTAACCATAACTTTTTACCATACTTATAGTATCTCTTTAGTATATAACTTAAGCCTTACTTAGTCTCTTTATATGTCGCTCTAACTTAGTACTATACCAACTTAGTTTACTGTTATACTTTATGCTATTATATATTCTTAATATTAACTTAACCTATAACCCAATTAATTTTTAGATTATACTCCTATAACTAAGGCATTTTTAGTATCGCCTCGTCCTGTCCTAATAGTAGAATATTAAAAGACATTCTAACTAGTCTCCCTTTAATAGTTATCTAAATAGGTCCTATTTTAAGATTAATAATACCTCCTTTATAGGCTATCT